>Ga0272442_10000617_pt1 | contig 55941 bp, 43 predicted proteins | sample SSMForm2O_FD_200262 | JGI IMG/M metagenome (GOLD analysis project Ga0272442, IMG submission 200262) | Marine sediment archaeal communities from Little Sippewissett salt marsh, Falmouth, MA, United States - SSM-Form-2O | ecosystem: Environmental > Aquatic > Marine > Wetlands > Sediment ... | reverse complement strand
AACCTCTGCTGCGGCCGGACTTCAAAGCTATTTACCGCGCGGCGATCCAGCGCGGGTTCCTGGTGGCGCTGTTCACCAACGGCAGCCTGATCGACGACGACCTGGCCGACTTCCTGGCCGCCAACCCGCCCCGCTCTGTGGAGATCTCCCTTTACGGCGGCGACGAAAGGTCCTACCTGGCGGTCACCGGCTCGGGCAAGAATTTCCAACGGGTGCTGTCCGGCCTGGATCGCCTGCTGGAGCGTGACATCCAAGTGATGCTCAAGGCGCTCCTGCTGCGACCGCTGGCCGGCCAGGTGGACAACATCCGGGCGCTGGGGCGTTCGCGGGGTCTGGACGTGCGCCTGGATCCCGGACTGGACCTCACCCTGCTGGGAGACAAAACCCCCTGGAAGCTGAGGATGGATCCTTACGAGGCGGTACGCCTGGAACTGGACGACCCCAAGCGGCTGGAAAAGATGATCGGCTACGACAGCGAGTGGCAGAAGCGCGGAACCGGGCGCGTGGATTCCTCCTGCGGCGCGGGGTTCTCCTCTTTCAACATCGATCCCGCCGGGCGTCTGTCCCCCTGCCTGATGATGCGCGAACCGTCGGTGGACATCACCGGATCCGGCTTCATCCACGGGTGGCAACAGTTGGGGATCACCGGCCGCCCGGTTTACGACTCCGTCTGCAGCCGGTGCAAGCTCGAGCACCTGTGCAGCTACTGCCCGGGGCTGGCTCAGCTGGGAGACAAACCGCCGGCGGACGGCGACTACTACCACTGCCGGGTGGCCCGCGCCCGGGCGGAACTGATCCGCCGGGAGGTGGCATGAGCCACAAGGCAGGAAAAGACCGTCAGGCTCAAGCCTCAGAAAATAAGCGTGAGGCCTACGTGCCCCCGAAGGTCACCTTCACCGAGATCACCGTCAACGAGGCCCTGATGGGCATCTGCAAGGGGGGCCTGGGCGCCGGCCCTTACGGTCCGGGGTGCGGTGGCTGCCGGGGAGGGGGAAGCTGATCCCGGTTCTTTCCGTGGGGGGTATTACCATCGCCATAGACGGCGAAGAAACTTCCAGCGTCCCCAAGCATCTGCAACCGTATCTGATCGAAGAACCCGGAGCGGAGGTTCACTGCCGGGGCGCCATTGGCCGGGTGCAGTTACCCGAAGAACCGAAGGTTCTGTTCGACTCCGGGGGAGTCTGGCGGGTGGACGAGATCCCGGACGGAATCCGCCTGGTGCTACGTTCGGGCGAGGCGCCCGGGCGACCCTATCATGTGCTGGAGCTCAGCCGGGATCTGACCCGGGGCGAGGTGCGCCTGGATCCGCAGGATTTGGAGGATGACTCCCGGCGCTTCCTGCTGCGCGATCCCTTACACGAACTTTGGACCAGCTTTCTGCTGATGCGCGGCCGGGGCATGCTCTGGCACGGATGCGGGTTGCTGCAAGACGGCCGGGTGCAGGCGTTTCTAGGCGAGTCCGGAGCCGGCAAGAGCACACTGGGAAACATCATCAAGCAGCACTGCCCGGGCACCGTTCTTTCCGACGATCGGCTGGTTGTCCGCCCCGGCGTAAATGGATACCTGGTATTCGGAACTCCCTGGCACGGCGAGGCTCAGTTCGCTTCCCATCTTGTTGGACCGCTGGCCGGGATTCACTTCCTGGAGAAGAGTGCGGTATCCGAGTCGCGGGAGCTCGGCGCCCGGGAAACCGTCGACCGCCTGTTCCGGGTTTGCTTTCTGGCCGGTTGGCCGCGCACCGGCCTGGACTTCCTGCTGGGCATGTGCCAGCAGGTCGGCGCCAGCGTGCCCTGCCGGGTGCTGCGCTTTCGCCCCGACGAATCCGCGCTGCGGGCCGCGGGGGTTCTATGAACAAGCCGGTGCCCCCGGAACAGCTGTTGCAGTTAGCCGCGGAGGTCACCTCGCGCGGCGGGCATTTCACCTTCACCGCCACCGGCCACAGCATGTACCCGGCCATCGCCCACGGCGACCGGGTGATCCTCGGCCCCCTGGCCGCAGGCGGCGCCCGGGTGGGCGACGTGGTTCTGGTGGGCACCGGCAACGGTCCCCGGCTCCACCGGGTAATCTCCTTGAAGCCGGTGCTCCTGACCCGGGGGGACGCCGAAGCCGGTCCGGGCGAGAGCATCCGGCCGGACACTGTGTGCGGCCGGGTTGTCCGGGTTCACCGTCCGCTGCGGCGCTGGCTCTCCCCCCGTTTCTGGCTGGCCGTTCTGCGCCGGTACCGCGGGCGAACCTAGCACATCCACGGCGCCCCAACAATCCCGCCTTGATTATCTCCGGGGCGTTTGCTTTAATGCGCCGTTGCAATGCGCCGCTCGTGTATAGCCCTGGTGATCGGTTGTTTGCTGTTGGCCTCCAGCGCCGCGGCCCAGACCGTGGTGGAGATGGATGTTCAAAGCGCGGCGAAGATTCTCCAAACCAACAAGCTGGGCAAGGGCATCTACTTCCTGGTCCAGTTGAGCAACAACTACCGGAAACACACCAACGTGCGGGTGCAGTCCAAGTGGCACGAGGAGTCCTTGGCCGCGCTGGCCAAGGCGTTGCGCACCGACTTCGACGGAACCGGCAAGGGCTACATCAAGGACCTGAACATCTGGCGGATCAAGGGAGAGAGCGGATCCAGGCCTTACCTGGCCGCCTCGCTGCTGGACCGCAACGCGGTCCTCCTGTCCAAGAACATAGACCAGCTCAAGGGAATGATCGCCTTCGAAATCCTGACCGGAGTGCGCCGGGGCATCATCAGTATCGCCGAGGCTCAGCGCCAGGCCATCGACGTCGGGATCGAGATGCAGGTGACCGAAAACTCGGAAGGTGACAAAACCATCACTTTCTTCGGCCACCGGGAGGAAAGCGAAAAGCTCGTCGGCAAGCTGATTGTGGTCGAACCTCCCGACCTGGTCTGGGATTGATGCCGCCGGCTGTTCTCTCCATCCTGCTAGCACTGATCCTGGCAGGGCCGCCCGCCCAACCGGACCGCCTCTCTGCCCTGCTGAAGAACGTGGGGCGCACGGCCAACAGCATGCGTGCGGCCCGGTGGCTGTGGCAACTTGGGGAACTGGAAGACCTGGCCGATGCGCAGGGCCGCAAGAATATTCACAACACTTTGAAGCGCCTGTCCACCCGCAAGGCCGCCCCGCTCGCGCTCAGGCGCCTGGCCGCCCGGTCGCTGGCCCTCCGGCTGCACATGCAGGGAGACGAGCGGCGGGCCCGGCAGATCTACGACGACCTGGGCGTGATCCGCAGTTGGTGGCTGATCGGCCCCTTCGACAACGAGGGGCACCAGAGTTACCCGGCCGTCTACGGGCCGGAGAAACAGATCGACTTGCAGGCGGCCGAGTCCGGCACCCAGCGCCCGGTGCGCTGGCGGCATACGCCGGATGCGTGGCAGCGACCGGATGGACTGATCAAACTCCACCCGCTATTCTCTCCCCGCTCCGGCGTGGTGGCCTACGCGTTCACCATCCTGGCGGTCGAGCGCCCTACCCGGGTACTCCTGCACTTGGGATCGGACGACGGATGCAAGCTGTGGATCAACCAGGGCCTGATAGTCGAGGATCCCGGTTCACATCCCTTGCGCGCCGAGCAACACGTAGTGGGCCTCACCCTTCCTGCCGGCAACAACCGGGTGCTGATCAAGGTGGTTCAGGAAGAAGGCTCCTGGGAGTTTTCCCTGGCGGTCACCGACCCCCGGGGCCGGCCGGTTCCCTCGCTGAAAGTCGTGTCCGACCGGGCTGCGATTGAAAAAGCCCTGGCGAGCGATATGCCTCCGGCGCCTTCAAAAACCAAGCCCCAGACGACACTGACCTCCTGGTTTCTGGAGCGGGCCCGCGAGAATCCCGAAAACCCCGAGATCCTGGCCGAGGCCGCCCTGGTATTGGCCTACACCGGCGCCGGCGACCGGCGCAAGCGTCGGGTCGAAGAGCTGGTACAGCAGGCCGTCTTACACCTGGATCCGGCCCACCAATCCGGGGTGGAGATCCGGCTGCTGCTGGCCCGGGCCACCGAGGACGACAACCTGGCCCGCCAACTGCTCCACCAGGCCCGGAGGCTGGACCCCACGCGAACCGAGGCGCCCAGCCGGCTGGGTTTTATCCATCACATCCGCAACCAGACTGAAAAAGCCCTGCGCTTCCACCGCATGGCGCTGGAAGCCGACCCGGGATACGTCCCCTCGCAGCTGGAGACGGCCGAACTGCTGCACGGGCTGGGCCTGCACGCCCGGGTGGAGCAGCAACTGGACGCCCTGCTCGAGCGCCATCCCCAGGCACCGGAAGTGCTGGCCACCGCCGCCAACATCTACCGGCGGACGGGCCGGACGGGAAAGGCCAGCCGGCTCAACCAGCGTTTGCTCGAGCTGCGCCCCAACGACCAGCTGGTCCTGCGCAGCCAGTTCGAGATTGCCCTGGAGCAGGGACGTCCAAAGGAAGCCCTGCAATGGATGGATCGACTCCTGCGCCTGGACCCGCTGCGCCAGGGCTGGTGGATCGAGCGGGGCGACCTGCTGCTGCATAACCACCGCATCGCCGAGGCACTCGAATCCTACCGCCGGGCGGTGTCCATCTGCCCCCAGGAACCTCTGGCGATCGTCCGCGAGGGCCTGGCGCTGCAAGCGCAGGGACGGGTGGGCCAGGCGCTGAAACGCTGGCAGCATGCTCTGGAGTTGGCCCCCGGGGACCGCGGGCTGGAAAAGCACATCGAGTCTCTCCAGCCCCAGCGCCAGGCTTTCTATCACCCCTGGAAGGTGGATCCTCAGACGCTCCGCCAGGCAACCGGCCCGGGTGTGGAGCCCGATGATTCCGGAGCGGGCGCGCCGAGACTCCTGGACCTCACCGTGGTCCGCCTGCAGAAGAATGCCACCACATCCCGCTATCGCCAGCAGGTGATCCGGATCAACAATCCGCGGGGCGCCGAACTGAACCGCACTTTCCACATAGAGTACGCTCCCGCTCGCCAGCAGGTGCGCATCCTGCAAAGCCGGGTGTTCCACCCGGACAACACCACAGACGCCAGCGTGCTGGTGCGCGATTACTCGCTGTCGGAACCCTGGTACAACCTCTACTACGACGTGCACGATCGCGAGATAACTTTTCCCGATCTGCTGCCGGGCGATCTGGTGGAGCTGTCCTATCTGATCGAAGACATGGGTGGCCGGAACATGCTGGGCAATTACTTCGGCGACATGGCCCTGTTGCAGTACTCCCAGCCCACTCAAAGAGCCGTATACGTCCTGCTGGCGCCGGCGGAACAGGTCCTGCACTTCAACCAACCCAAGGCGGCCCGCTACCGGATGATTCCCCAGGATGACAAGACCGTGGCTCACCTCTGGGAAGCGCAGGATCTCGAGGCGGTGGAACCGGAACCCGACATGCCGGGCATCACCGAAACCAACTCCTATCTGCACGTCTCCACCTTCGAGAGCTTTCAGGTCCTGGGCCGCTGGTACGCCGGGCAGGTGTCTGATCAGCTGGTGCCCGGTCCGGAGGTGAAGAAGCTGGCCCGGCAACTCACCGGGGAGCTGACCGAGCCGCTTGACAAGATCCGCGCCATCTACCGCTTCGTGACCGATCAGACCCGCTACGTCGGCCTGGAATTCGGCATCCACAGCTACGTCCCCTACCAGGTATCCGATGTATTGATGCGCAAGTTCGGCGACTGCAAGGACAAGTCCGCCCTGCTGGTAGCGCTGTTCAGCCAGGCGGGGATCCGCGCCCAGATGGCCCTGGTGCGCATGAAGCGGCTGGGGCCGGTGCCCCGCGATCCGGCGTCTCTGGCGGTCTTCAACCACGCCATTTGCCACCTGCCCGATTTCGACCTGTGGCTGGACGGAACCGCCCCCTTTCACGACGTGACCGAGCTGCCCGACCAGGACCAGGGAACCCTGGCCCTGGTGATCGAGAAGGAGGGGGGCCGGCTGGTGCCTATCCCCACGTCGTCCGCAAAGCGGAACCGCACCGAGATACTTTACCTGGTCCGGCCCGCCCAGGACGGCAGCGCCACAATCCGCTCGCGGGTGGCGGTGACCGGCTCGGTGGCCCCGGCCTTGCGGGCCCGCTTCGCCGGTGCGGCGGCCCGCCGGGACGTCTTCGAGAAAACCATGAACGAGCTGTTTCCCGGCGCCAAAGTAACCTCGATGGACATCGAGAACCTCAAAGAACCCCAGCACCCCCTGGTGACCCGGGCGGAGTTCCGCGCCCCGGCCATCTGCCGCGTCGAAGAAGACACCATCGAAGTGCCCGCTCTGGTGAGCCCCACGAAGTACCAGAAAATTTTCTCGCCGTTCAGGCAGCGTAGTTTCGATCTGCTCCTGGCTCCGCCCTGGTCGGTGGATTGGACCGTCCAGGTCGCGGTCCCGAAGGGATTACAACTGGTCAAGCTCCCCGAAGCCGAAACCGTTGAATCCGCATTCGGGTTTGCGCGGATATCATTCGAGCGGCAAGGGGCGGAGATTGCGGTGCGGGCCGCTTTCCGGCTGAACCAGAACCGCATCCAGGCCGCCGACTATCCGGCTTTCCGCCGCTTCCTCGGCGAAGTGGACGGAGTGTTGGGAACCCGGCTGACCTTTGCTGGAGACCACCGTGCGGGCATGTAGACCGGCGATAGTGCTACTGCTGGTCGCGGGCATCGGCGCCTGCGCCCACGCACCCGCATTGATGGATTTGTCGGCGGAGCGCTGTAAGAGAATCCTGGCCTCCCCGCCGGAAACGCCCGCCCAACTCCTGCAGCGGGGATGGGCCCGCCTGATACAAAAGAACGACCTGGCCGGAGCCCTGGAGGACTTCAACCGGGCTTACGGCTCATTCGCGCCGGACCAGGGTGCGGTGCAGGCGCTGGGCAAGCTGGGAGAGGGGTTCATCCACCTGGCCCGGGCCGATCTCGACGCCGCGCTCACGGTGTTTCTGGAGGCGCTCGACCGGAATCCATACGCCCCCGAGGGTCTGGCGGCGGCGGTACAGCTGCGAGAGCTGGCCCACCAGATCCACCGCGGGCATGATCGTATCTCCGGCCGCCTGCGGCGGGTGCTGAATTCAACTCTCCCTCCGCCGCCCGAGACCGCCCGGGAGCTGCGCAGGATTCTGTACGAAGGCGCGTTGCGCAAGGGTGACTGGGCGGGCGTGGACCGCATCACAGCGGAGATCGGGGTGCCTCCCTTCTGGCAAACCGCCCACCCCTTCGGCCGCTACCCCCTGGTGGATTTCGATTCCGCCTTCCCGCCCGAGCAAGCCCCGCTCTCGAAGCTGAAACCGCCGCGGGCGGTTCCCGCCTGGCCGCAAAACGGAGTGCTGGTGCTGGAAGGCGAGGGTCGCGAAGGGCTCTGGTACGCAGAAACCTTTTTCAAGACCCGCGGTCCGGCCGGCCTCACCCTGCGCATCGAGAGCGACGAATCCTGGACGCTGTTCGTCGACGACGTGCCGCTCTACACCCGGGCCGGACACAAGCAAACCCTGCCCCGGGTGATCCGCCTGCCCTTCAAAGTGCTGGCGGGATGGCACCGCCTGGTCCTGAAGATTCCGCTGCGCGATCAAGAAGCCCAGTTGTCCGTCGAACTCACTGCGGCCGATGGACGGCCGGCGCCGGTGGAGTGGTGGACCGGGGGGCGAGCCGAACTGAACTACCCGGCCGGCTCCCGGATCAATCCGGTCCAGGCGGCGCGGGCCATGCGCGACCGGCTGGCCGACCGGGCGCAAAAGCACCCCGACGATCCCCTGGCCCCGCTGCTGGCCGCCCACCTGGACTGGGAGGACGGCGACCTGTCCGCCGCCAAGCGGCATCTGGCAACCGCGCTTGCAAGAGCCCCGGAATTCGCCCTGCCCCACTACCTGCTGGGCCTGCTGCTGCTCGACGACCCCACCATCCCCTTCCGCATCGACATGGTGCAAAGCCGCAAACACCTCGAGCACGCCCTGCGGCTCTGCCCGGACATGCTGCTGGCCCGTTTCCGCCTGGCCTTACTGGACATGGAGGAGGGAAAACACCTCGAGGCGCTGGCAACCCTGGAGGAACTCAAAGCCCGAAGACCGGGCATCTTCATCTGGTCCTTTTTCCAGGGGAGGATATACGAGAAGCTGGGTTGGCAACTGGAGACCGAACGCGCCTACCGCGCCGCCCTGGCCGCCCTGCCCGATCATCACGAGTCCCTGCACCGGCTACTGCTGCGAGCCATTTCCAACGGCGCGGCCGCCGAGGCCACCCGGCTGGCCAACGCGATGGAAGCGCTGGGCTCCTGGGACCAAAGCCTGGTCAAGCTGTGGATCAGCCGCAACCAGCCCGATCGGGCCCGCTCTCTGCTGAACAAAATCATCCAGCGTCGCCCCTCCTTCCTGGAGCCGCACCTGGTCCGGTTCGATCTTTTGATCGATCAGGAAGACCTGCCGGCCGCCGAAAAGGCCATCACCCAGGCGGAGCGGATCAGGCCCGAAAACCCGGACATCCTTGAGCGCCGGGCGGACCTGCTCGAGCGTCTGGGCCGGAGAAAGCAGGGCCGGGCCCAGCGCCGGCGGCTGGTATCCACCCTGCCCTGGGATTTGCGCGCTCGCATGGCCTGGTCGGTGGCTACTCAGGCCCCAGACGGCATCCGCCTGGCGGGCGAGCAGCGCTTCGACGCCTCCCGGGTGATCGCCGAGTACCGTTCCTCGGAATTCCGGCCGGGCGGAAACGCGGTGCTGGTTCTGGACTCCACCGCCATCGAGGTGGCCCCGGACGGCTCCAGCCTGGAACGAGTCCACCTGATCGCCCAGGTGCTGACGCCCGAGGGCCTGGAGCACTGGGGGGAAGTCAAGGACGTCCCGGCCAACGCGCTGGTCGGGGAGATCCGCACCATCAAGACCGACGGGCGCCGGATCGACGCCGAGCCCATCCCCGGCAAGGAAACCATCTCGCTGCCCGCACTCCAGGTTGGCGATTTCGTGGAGGTGTCCTACCTGCAGGGCATCCGCGGCAGCGGAAACGCCTATGTCGCCCGGCGCTGGTACTTCCGCACACCCGGCATGCCCATCTTCCGCTCGCGCTACTCAGTGGCGGTTCCCGCCGGCACCAAGCTTCTGGTGGACGCCCACGGCGCCGCGCCCCAACCCGCCCTCCGCCGGGAAGGCAACTTCGATGTCCGCGTGTGGACCCGGAAGAACTCTCCGATGATCCTTTCGGAGCCCAACGCCCCACCCAGCGACGAATACACGCCCTTCGTCCAGTTGGGTTTCGGATTCGATTGGAAAGACGCCCGCGACCGGATGCGGGTGGCGCTGGAACTCGCGATCCGGCCCACCCCGGAGCTGGCCCGCTTCGCCCAGGAGGCCGGCCGGGACGCGCCCGGTGGTCGCCAGCGCCTGGAAAACGTGTTTAGGGCCGTCTGCAACCAGATACGCCAGGTGGGCCGCGGCGACGACCTCGCGGAGCCGGCCTCGCACATTCTGGCGCGGCGCGAGGGAAACCGGCTGGTGCTGCTGACCGCGCTGCTGCGCATCCTGGGGCTCCAGCCCCGGGTGCTGCTAGTGCGCACGGTGGGTAGTTCCCAGGTCGCCTACCAGCTTCCCAACCGGGCTACCTACCGCCATGGGCTGGTGGAACTGGAGGTCGACGGACAACGCATATTCCTGGACCCATCCAACCGCTACAACACCATCGGAGTGGTCTACCCCTTCCTCCAGGGCATGCGTGCCCTGGAGATCACCTCCGCGGCGGGCAGCGATCCGTTCGTGCGCGTACCCGAGTACCCCCGGCAGTACCTGGCCCGGGAAATAAGGCTGGATCTGAAGCTGGGTGAAGACGGAACGCTTACGGGCAGCGGACACGAACGCATCACCACCGCCCAGGCCTCCCAGTACCGCCGGCTGCTCACCTCCCTGAGCCCCGGCCAGCGCCAGCAGATCCTTCAGGCCGGCCTGGGTAACTATTTCAGCGGAGCCGTGCTGGAAAAACACGAGATCAAAGGGCTGGAAGATCCCGATCAACCATTAGTGCTTCAATACCACATGAAGGTCCCCCGCTTCGCCCGCCGGCGCGGCGACACCCTGGTCATCCAGGACGGCTTCTACCCCTACCGCCTGGCCGCCTCGCTGATCGCCAAGCCCGAACGCAAGCTGCCGCTGCTCCTCGGCGACGAAACCCGTACCGACAGTCACATCTCCCTGGCCCTGCCCAAAGGCGCCAAGGCCCGTCTGTCCAAGCCGGTCTACCTGCAGGCCCCCCTGAGCACCTTCTCCCTGGCGGTCAGCCAGAAAGACAATCAACTGATAATTGAAAAGGCCCTGCAGGTAAAAGCCGGCCGGGTCCCCCCCAAAGACTATCCCGCCTTCCGCGACTTCTGCCAGCAAGTCGACCGTAAGGACACCGAGGAAATCGTGATTAAACTGCCTTGACCGGTCAGGGAACCGTGACGGTCAGGCTGTAGGAATTGCGGGCGCCGCTGTAGGCGAATACGTGGATGTAGTAGTCGCCCGGTGTGGTCACGTCGTGCTCGACCGTTTCGGAATCGCCGGTTCCGGCGGAGCTGTCCAGCTGGTTGCCGCTTGCGTCGAACAGCTCCAGATCCAGGTCGCTGGTGGCGTGGGTGAAGGAGATCATGGCGGTGAGGGTGCCGGCGGCGGAGTTGACCACGTACCAGTCGTGGTCCTCGTCGCAGATCATCAGGTCGGCGTAGCTGCCGTCGGCGATGCCGGCGGCCCCGCCCCGCGTGTCGTTCTCCTCGTAGGAGTCGTCCTGGCAGTCGGTGGGACCCATGATGTCGTCGATTATGGTGCAGAAGTCCGTCCAGGCGTGCTCCTCCTCGGTGTCCGAGGCGACTCCGCGCTGGGGGCAGGACTCGTCCTCGGACCACTCGACCCACTCGCTGCCGCGGCCCAGGGCCTCGGCATGCTGGCGGAATGTGTCGTAGCCGTTGTCGTTCATGAAAACCACCGGCGGCTGGCAGCCCCCGCCTTCCCGTACGTAGTTGGTGTTGTAGTCCATGATGATCTCGTACATGTCCGAGGTGGTGCTGTTCCAGCAGCAGGTCTTGGATTCGGTGTAGACCAGCTCGGCGAAGACGTAGTCTTCGAACTTGCGGTAATTCTTGTCGACCTCCAGCTTGCCCATGTAGAAACGGGTCTGCATGAGATCGTAGAGCTCGTCGAAGGCCTCCTCGCGACCGATGCGCGCCGAGCAACTGGCCGGGTAGTTGCGCAGGTGAGCGCGCTTGTCCTCGATGATGGTCAGCAGTGCGTCGCGCATGTCCTCGGGATCCAGCTTATCCAACAGCTCCTCGAACTGCCCCGGGCGGGCGGCGATGGTTTCGTAGTCCGTGCTGGAGATCCAGATGTCCACGTCTTCGGGCAGCATGGTGTTGACGTAGTAACCGCTCTGGGCGCGGGCCACGCGCCAGCGCTTCAGACCCCCGCCCAGCTTGGCGTACTCGTCGCCGTCGTAGTTGGTACCCTCGCCCCCGGTGGCGTCCATGGTGAAGTAGCGCTTGGAAGCGGTCTCGTCCTCCCACTTGGGCTGCCGGCGGGGCATGGAGCCGGAGACCAGCTCGGCGATCAGCTTGCCTTCGGTGCGTCCGGGCTCGACGGTCTTGACCACCAGGGTGTGGCCGATGCCGCGCTTCTGCCAGCGCTCCAACAGCACGTCACCCTGCCTGATGGCTTCGGGCTTGATGTTGAAGGTGTTGGCGCTGTCGGCCAGGTGAATGGAGCCGAAATTGCTCAAGAACAGGATCAAGAAGTGGCCAACGCGCTTGTTGAGGAACATCTCGTCGAAATAGGCGCCCGCGCGGGCTTCCTCGCCGATGAAGGGCTGGAAGTCGTCGTTGGAGCCGTAGAGCTTCTTGCCGCGCAGCTTGGTGTCTTTGGGCCAGTTAGCTTCGGTGTAGGAGCCGTTGGAATAGTCGGTGTACCAGCTCTTGAACAGGTTGGAGTTCTTGTAGCGACCCGAGGCTGTGCGCCAACCGAAGTGGCCGAAGAACACCCGGGTCCCGGTGCTGTCCACCGCCTCGCAGAAGAAGGGCAGGTGGTACCAGGAGGCGAAAGTAGCCCGCAGGAAATAGGCCACCTCGGCGCACTCCAGCACCGGCGCCGTGATGGTCTTGCCCTGGGGATTGGTGATCTCGAAGGTCTTGTAGCTGCCGCTGTAACCGTCGACCTTGGGCAAACCGGCTACCCACAGGGCATACTTCTCGTTCCAGTTCAGCCCGCTGTTGGCCTGCCAGGCCAGCCCGGCTTTGCGCGCCTCGGTGGTGTCGGTGTCGCCCCAGTCGTTGTATACCTCCCAGACCGCGGTGGTGCTGTCGTCGGCGGACACCCGCACCGCCGGAACCCCCGGGCCGTCGGCCTTGTTGAAATCGTTGACCAGATCGAACTCGCCGTAGAATTCCGTCTCGCCTTCGTCCTCGGCACAGGCGCCGATCATCACGCCGGCCAAAAGCGGCACGACCAACCAGATGAGCTTGCTTTTCATATATGTCCTCCGGGGGAGTAGATATGTAAGGTTACAATTTGGAAATGATATCGCAGGTTAACCCAAAGAGCAAGTGCAGCTTGCGCCGGTTTACAATCCGCCCAGGCGGATGTTTCCCTCTCGCCTGAGCCGCTCGGCCATCTCTTGCATGCCGGATTCCACCAGAGAATCGAGCATGCGGTTGCGAATCTCCTCCTTGACTTCAAAAAGCGGCCGCTGGCTCCCAGGCCGGTGTTCGATTACTTTGAGCAGATGAATCCCCCGGGGGCTCTTGACCGGCGGGGAGACCTCCCCCGCCTCGAGGGAAAACGCCGGCTCCTCTAATTCGGGCAGCATTTCCCCGCGCCTTAAAGTTCCCAGCAGGCCTCCCTGGTCCCGGGTAAGGGCGTCGTCAGAGTATTTCTTGACCGCCTTTTCAAATGCCAGGCCACCCTTCATCTCTGCGCAGGCCTTCTTGGCCCGCGCCAGAGGATCATCCTGGCCCTCTCTGAACAGAATATGGGCCAGAGTTACGGCCTCGCCCCGGCTGAAGTCCTTCAGGTGGGCCTGATAATATGCCTTCACCTCCGCCGGGGTAATCTTCAAGGAGGCCCGTGTGCGCTCGGCCAGGCGTTCGATCAGCAGGTTGCGCTCCAGGTTGGCCCGCATGCGGGCCTTGCTCAGGCCGGATTTCTCCGAAAAGGCGTCAATGGCGGCCTCCCCCCCGCCGGCCTCGGCGATCTCCTGCATCTTCCGGTCGACTTCCTCGGTGGTGACCTGGATTTTTTGGGCATGGGCGTGCTGGACCAGCAACTCGTCCGCCACCATTTTCTCCAGGATCCGCCGGGCCAGGGCGGCCTTCTCTTCCGACCGGGGCGAGAAGGCCCTTTCGGCATGGGACAGGGTGTTTTGGTAATCTTCTTTTGAAATGGCTACGCCGTTGACCACCGCCACTACTTCGCCGCCGACCGGAACCTCTCCGGCGGAAGGCTCCTCCCCTTTACAGGACGCCATAAGCATGGCCATTAGCAGCAATCGCCAAATCACGGGCCGGAATGGTTGCATCCCGCGCGCGTATCTGTCAACAAAACCCTTGCGTTTTCTCAACCATAACAGTATATCTTGGTTGAACATAACGGGAGGACCGGAATGTCGGCAAGAGCTTACATCCTCATCGAGGGCGCCGCGGGGACGATTCCCGGCATTTTGAAGAAACTCTCCAGCATAAACGGGGTTGAGACCGCGTACGCAGTAACCGGGCAGTACGACTTGATCGCCCTGGTGAAGGGAGACGACGTCAACGCAGTCGGCAAGATCAGTTATTCCAAGATCCAGATGATCGAGGGCGTTATACGGACGATCACCTGCAACGTCATCGATCTGGAGTAATCGGCGCTGGAAAAAGGGGAGTTCATTCCACGGGAGGGGACTGGGAGAGAGGCGATGAGTGCCAAGGCATATGTACTTATCGAGTGCGCTGCCGGAACCATTCCCTCTATCATGAAGAAAGTCCGCGACATCGACGGAGTCAACTCTTGCCACCCGGTGACCGGCCAGTTCGATCTGATAGCGCTGATCGAAGCGGCGGATATTCCCAACCTGGGCAAGGTCAGCTACTCCAAGATCCACATGCTCGAAGGAGTCCTGCGAACCATCACCTGCAACGTCATCGATCTCGAATAGAAGGGCACACACAGAGGTGTGCCCCTACCGGGTCACGCCCCGCCGGGAAGAACGCAGGAACTCGGCCAGCACCTTTGCGGCCGGGCAGTGGGGAGCGATCTCGCGCTCGATGGTCTCCGCGGCCTCGAAGACCAGCAGGTCGGACTGGAAGGCCAGGCGGTAGGCGCGGCGTAACTGCTTGACGTCGTCTTCGGAAAAGCCGCGACGACGGACGCCAACCGTGTTCAGCCCGTGGAGGCGCGCACGGTTGCCGGTGGCCTTGCAAAAGGGAGGAACGTCCATCACGACTATGCTGCCTCCTCCGATGAAGGCATGCGGACCCACCCGGACGAACTGGTGCACGGCACAGCAACCGCCCACGATGGCATGCTCCCCCAGGGTCACGTGCCCGGCGATCTGCACGCTGTTGGCCACTACCACGTGGTCCTCCAGCAGGTTGTCGTGGGCGATGTGGGCGTAGGCCATCAGGAAAACGTCGGAACCGATGGTGGTGACCCCCTTTCCCTGGGGGGTTCCGCGGTGGACGGTGACGAACTCGCGCACCAGGTTGCGATCGCCAATCTGAAGTTTGGTAGGCTCGTTCTGGTACTTGATGTCCTGGGGGGGCGTCCCCAGCACCGCGTGGGGGAAGATGCGGTTGTCGGCCCCGATGGTCAGATGCCCGTCCAGGATGGCATGGGCTCCGATAACCGTACGGGGGCCCACTCGCACGTCCGGCCCGACCACCGCGCCCGGGCCGACCTCCACCCCCTCGGCCAACTCGGCCCGCTTGTCCACCACCGCAGAAGGATGCACATCGGTCACGTCCGGTCCCCCTTCCCTCCCGAACGTTTCAGTAACCGGCGCACCCGGCGCCACAGGAAGGCGTTCTCCAGCCAATGCTTCACCTCGACGGCCGGGTAGCCGGCCACCCGGGCGCCCGGAGATACATGGGTGCCCACGCCCGACTTGGCGCCCACCTGGGCCCCGGCGCCGATCACCACGTGATCGGCCACACCTACCTGACCGCCCAGCACCGCGCCGTCGCCGATCTCCACACTGCCCGACAGGCCCACCTGGGCGGCGATCAGCACGTTCTTGCCGATTTTGACGTTGTGGCCCACCTGCACCAGATTGTCGATCTTGGTGCCCCGTCCGATGCGGGTTTTGCCGAGGGTGGCACGGTCCACCGTGGTATTGGCGCCGATCTCCACGTCGTCTTCGATCACCACTTGCCCCACCTGGGGAATCTTGCGCACCCCTTCTCCCTCGGGGGCAAAACCGAAACCGCACGAGCCGATCACCGCACCGGGCCCCAGGATCACCCGGTCGCCCAGGGTGCAGCCGGACGCCACCACCGCATTGGGGCCGATGCGGCAGTCGGCACCGATTACGGCGCCCGACTCGATCACCGCTCCGGTTGCCACCATGGTGCCCCGGCCCACCGAGGCCCCCGCCTCCACCCGGGCACCATCGCTGATATTCCCGCTGCCTTCAGGCCCGGGGTGGAATATCTCGAGCACCCGGGCCAGGGCCAGGCGGGGCTCATCGACCAGCAGGACGGCGCAGGGAGCCGCCTCCTGTAAAATCGATGCTCCCCGGGGAAGAATCACCCCGGCCGCCCGGGTCTGCTGCAGATCGGGTATTCGCCGGCGGTCGAAACAAAGGGTGATATCGGACGGGCCGGCGTCTTGAAGCGCGGCCACTCCGCTGATTTGCGCGTCCGCTCCGATCAACTCGGCGCCCAGCCGGGCCCCAATGTCAGCCAGGGAATGTGGCAAGGATCACTTGCTCTTCTTCTTCTTGGAAGTACCCGGATGGCGCTTGTCGTATTCCCGGATCACCTGGTTGGTCAGGTTCATCTTGGCGGGTCCGTGCAGCAGCACTTCCTGGCGCAGGATGTAATCCAGCCCCTCGCGCTTGGCGACGGTCTGGACCACGCCCATGACCTTCTCCTCGAATTTGCCCAGCGCTTCAGCCTTCTTCCGGTTGATATCCTGCTGATACTGCATGAAAAGCATCTGCAGCTCCCGCTCCTCCTTGGCCAGCGCCTGCAGCCTTTCGGCGCGAACGTCTTCCTTGAGCATGGAAGCCTGCGCCTGGAACTGTTTGGCCTTCTCCTCGAAGGCCTTCATGCGCTTGTCCAACTCCTTCTGCTTCCGGGAGTGCTCGCTCTTCAAACGCGCGAGGATGGACTTGCCCTCGTTGGTGCTCTCGAACACCGCGGTAATGTTAATATAGCCGATCTTGGCCCGCTGGGCCGAAGCCTCCGCGGAAAACAAAAAACAGCCGGCAGCCGCTATGGTGGCAAACCAAGTCGTGAATCTCATATTAAAAGTCCTCCCTGGTTGGTTTCGACCCCGAATCTTATTGCCAAATTCAACCCTTTTTACAAGCACAAATTGGCTTGTCTCTAGAAAAAGTTGCCGATGGTGAACTCGAAGAGGATGTCCTTGTCCCCCGGTCGCCGGGTCAGGGGAATGCCCCATTCGAATCGCAGCGGACCGATGGGCGAGAACCACCGGAACCCGAAACCGGTGGACCAGTATAACCCCCAGAAGGTTTCCTTCCGGCCCGGGTCCTCGGCGTTATAGCGCTCGGACAGCAAGCCCTCCCCCTCCGCATAGGCGTTTCCGGCGTCCAGGAAGACCACCCCGCGGATATTGACCTGGGGGAAAATGGGAAACTCCAGTTCCAGGTTGGCGATGATCTGCTTGTTGCCACCCACGTTGGCGTACCTCAGGGAAGCTTCCGGGTCCCGCTCGGACCCGATCTTGACCTGGGGCCCGATCGAGCGCGGCTCGTATCCCCGTACGGTGTAGATACCGCCGACGAAGAACTTCTCGAAGATGGGAATCCCGCGCTCGGATGTCGAAGTGATGTAACCCAGGGTCAGGTTGGTCTTGACCACGAATCCCCAGAAAATGGGGAAGTACCAACGGACCACCCCCGAGTAGCGGGTGAAGTCGTTCTCCGAGAAGGTGTACTCGCTGGCGTGCTCGACCGATCCCTGGAGCAGATGCCCGTCAGAGGGGAACAAACGATTGTTGCGGGTGTCCCAGGTGATGGTCAACCTCAGGCTGGACGTCCAGCCGTCGTTGAAGAGGTTGGCGGGCATGGTGTTCCCGCCGTAGCTGCCGCTGGAGGCGTCCACGTTTTCAAGGGTATAAGTGACCGACAGCCGCCAGTCGTCGATGAACTCGTAACCCAGGGTCAGGTCCCCGCCGGTGGCCTTGCGGACGAAGTAGATGTAATCGAGCATGGTGTTGTAGAGCCGGAAGCCGAAGTACCAGTTGGTGTCCAAAAAATATGGCTCGATGAAATTCAGTGAGAAGAACTGCCGCAGGCTGGACAACTGGGCCATCAGCGCCAGGGTCTGTCCGCGGCCGAAAAGGTTCTGCTGGGATATCTGCGCGGTGGCGATGAAGTTCTCCACCGAAGAGAAACCCGCGCCGATCTGGAACGTCCCGGTGGGCCGCTCCTTCACGTCCACGGTGATTATGATGCGATCGGGCGCGCTGCCGCGCTTTTCGGAGATGTCCACCTTCTCGAAGAACCCCAGCATGTTCACCCGGCGGTGGGAGACTTCCATACCCGTCCCGGAATAGTACTCGCCCTCATAGATGCGCAGCTGGCGCCGGATCACCTTGTCGCGGGTTTTTATGTTGCCCTTGATATCGATGCGCTCGATGAAAACCTTGACGCCCTTCTGGATGTTGAAGTTCATGTCGACTATGCGGGCCTCGGTGTCGATGTGCGTCTCGGGCACCACCTCCACGTAGGCGTAACCGCGGTTCTTGAACACATCCTGGACGCGGAACATGCTCATGCCCAGCTTGGCCCGGTTGAAAAACTCCCCGGGGGCCACCAGCAGCAGATCCTCCAGCACCCGGGTCTTGAGCTGGATCAGCAACTCCTGGCGCACCCGCTCGCGCAGCACCTCACCCTTGGGCCGCTGGGGCTGCTGCTCTTCCCAGACGCCCTGCGAAATGCGCCCTTTCACCTCTTTCTCGAGCTCCAACAGGACCTCGATCTTCAGGCGCAGGATCTCCTGGTCGCTCATTCTCTTCTGGAGCTCGCGGGCCAGCTCCTTGGAGAACACCAGGCCGACTCCGCTGTCATCGAGCGCCTTCTCGATCTCCTTGAGCAGGTCGCGGTCCTCCACCAGCAAATCCCCCGAGAACCCCATGTTGCCGAAGCGGTACTTCAGCCCTTCCTCGACCTGGATGGTGATGAACAAGGCGGTTCGATCCCGCGAGATCTCCACCACCGGCTCGGAAACCTTCACGTTGATGAATCCGTTGTTGTAGTAATACTCGCTGATTCTGACCATGTCGCGCTTGATGGCTTCCTGCTTGAAAGTACCCGAGGAGGTAAGCCAGGAGAAGAAGTCCCCCTCGCGGGTCTCCATGATTCCTTCCAGCTCTTGCTCGGTCACGTTCTGGTTGCCGATGAAGGTGATGCGCTTGACCTCCACCTTGGCCCGCTCGTTGACAACAAAGGTGAGCGCCACGCGGTTCTTGGACATTTTCTTGAGTTTGTGGTCCACCTCGGCCAGGAAGAACCCCTTTTCCACATACAGCTCTTTGATCTTTTCGGCGTTCTTGCGGATTTTGGCAATGTTCAGAACCGACAACGGCTGGATGTCCACCACTTCCTTGATCTTATCCAGATCCAGTTCGTCGTAGCCCTGATAGTCAATCTTGGCGATCGAGGGCTTCTCGGTGACTATGAACACCAGCACCTCGCCCTCGGGCTTCTCTTGAACTTCCGCGCGGATGTTGTCGAAGTATCCCAGGGCATAAATTGACTTGATGTCCGCCGCCACTCGGGCGGGATTCAGCGGTTCGCCCGGCTGGGACTTGACTGCCAGGCGGATGGCGTCCGACTCCACCCGCTTGTTTCCGCGCACCTCCACCTTCTGAATGTCACCGGCCAGCACCGGCGCGGCGTACGCCAGCAAAAGCAACCCAAGCAATATGCGCAGGAACCGGTTCATGCCGACCCGCCCCCCTGACCGCCGGAAACCGTGGAGATCTGTCCGGAGCGCAGGTAGAGGGTCCGTCCCAGCAGGGCGGCCAGCTTGGCGTTGTGGGTTACGATGATGGTGGTCATGCCCAGGCTCCGGTTCAGGTCGAACAACAGCTGGTGAATTCCCTCGCTGGTCTGGTCATCCAGATTACCGGTTGGCTCATCGGCAAGCAACAGCTGCGGCCCCAGAACCAGGGCGCGAGCCAGGGCCACCCGCTGCTGCTCCCCGCCCGACAACTCCACCGGGCGGTGATCCAGGCGATGGGAAAGCCCAACCCGCTCGAGGATGTCTTTGGCCATCTGCTCGGCTTTGTTCCGGTGGACGCGCTGGATCAGGGACGGCATCATGGTGTTCTCCAGCGCGGTGAATTCGGGCAGCAGGTGATGAAACTGGAACACGAACCCGATGGTGCGGTTGCGGAAAGACGCCAACTTGTCGGGAGGAAAGGCTTCAACATTCTCGCCGCCGATGTCGATGCGGCCCCGGGTGGGGGTGTCCAGGGTTCCCAGCAGGTGCAGCAGGGTGCTCTTGCCCGCCCCCGAGGGGCCGACCACCGCCACCATCTCCCCCGACCGGACCTCGAAGTCCGCGCCCTTCAGCACCTCGATGGGCTTGCTGCCCAGCCAGAAGGTCTTTCTCAAATCGGTGACTTTAACCATCGCTTCCAAGACAGTCTTCCTCAGTCGTAGCGCAATCCCTCCGCCGGCCTCAGCCGGGAAGCGCGGCGCGAAGGGTAGATGGTGGCGATGAAACTGATGTGAAAAGCTATGCCGGCGATCAGGACGAACTCCACCACGTCCATGTTCACCGGCAGGCCTTCGATGTAGTAGACCTCCGGATCCAGTTGCAGGCCGATGCTCTGCAGCAACCCGCACATCCCCCAGCCCATCAGCAGACCCAGAATGGTTCCCACCATGCCGATGGTGATGCCTTCGAACATGAAGATCTTCATGACTCCGTCGCCGGTGGCGCCCATGGACTTCAATATGGCAATCTCCTTGACCTTCTCCCACACCAGCATGATCAGCGTGGAGATTATCCCGAATGCCGACACCAGGGTCACGATCACCACCAGAATGAACATGCCGATCTTCTCCATTTTCAATGCGGTGAAGAGGTTCTTGTTCATCTGGTACCAGGTGCGGGTGAAGTAGGGATACCCGTCCAGGGCGGAGAGGATGTCGGCGCAGATGGGGCCCGCCCGGTCCAGGTTGTTGAACTTGAGCCCGATCCCGGTGATGGCGTCGCCCATCGAGAAGAAGTCCTGGGCGGAAGCCAGGGTGGTGTACACCGACTTGGCGTCGTACTCGTACATGCCGGTATAGAAGACCCCCGCCACCCGGAAGGAGCGGGCCATGGGCACCGGCCCCGACGGGCCCAGTTCTTCGCTGAGCGGAGAGACCACGTTCACCCGGTCGCCCATGCGCACCTTGAGAATCTTCTTCAGTTCCTTGCCGATGAAGATGCCCGGGGTGGTCTTCTTGGGCTTGGGCTTGATGATCAGCGGCTCCGGCGGCGGCACCTCGCCGGAAGGGGTGTTCTCTATCTCCTTCGGCTCGGCGGCGCTCTCCGTCTTGATCACCGCAGCCTCCGGAAGGGATTTTTTCAGTTTCTTGTCCAGGTAGGCGTCGATCTTCTCCGGGTGGATCAGCAGATCCAGCTCGCCCTCGTCGATGCTCTTGTCCAGATTGGTCACCGAGCCGGCGGTTTCGGGATCGATCCCCTTGATGAACACCCCGGAGATGTTGTACTCCGAGGAAACCATCACTTCGTTGTAGACGAACGGAGTGGCCGCCACCACCCCGGGGACCCGGCGGATCTTCTCCAGGACAATCGGATACTCGACGAAGTCGGTGCCGCGCTTCTGGACGATGGCGTGCGCGTTGGTGCCCACGATCTTGGCCTTCAGGTCGGTCTCGAACCCGCTCATCACGCTGAGCACCACTACCATGGCCGCCACGCCCAGGGCCACGCCCGCCACGGAGATGGCGGTGATCACCTTGAAGCGCAGGTAGCGCATGCCCACCAAAAACGGGTAGTAGAGACCGCCCCCCCGGGCCAGAAACAGCACGAAGGCCGCCAGGTACAGCGCGGCGAAATGCGCCTCGAACTTGAGCAAAAACTCTACGACATTGTCCAGGCCCACCTGAAAACCGTCCCGGACCACCAGCCGCCCCACCACCACCAGGCTGGCCAGGAAGCCCTCCAGCGAGGGGTAGTAGCCCACCAGAGATCCCAGGACCACACCCACGCACAGGCCTTCCAGACCGACCAGCAGGTAGGGCCAGACGTCCCGGGAGGTGTCCAGATCCCGGAAGGCCTGCTGCAGGAGGTGCTCGCCGCCCAGCAGCATCACCAGCGTGAGCGCCATGCCCACGCCGGTGGCCAGACCGAAGGACGACCAGGTGCGGCGTTTCTCCAAGATTCCTCCGCTCAGCGTTCCGGCCGGAGCAACGGGAACAGGATGACGTCCCGGATGGAAGGAACGTCCGCCAGCAGCATGACCAGACGGTCGATCCCGATGCCTTCGCCGCCGGCCGGCGGCATGCCGTACTCGAGAGCGCGGACGTAGTCCTCGTCGTAGGGCATGGCCTCATCATCTCCCTGGGCCTTGGCCTCCATCTGGGCCTTGAACCGCTCCCGCTGGTCGTCGGGATCGTTCAGCTCCGAGAAGGCATTGGCCATCTCCCGGCCGGCGACGTACAGCTCGAAGCGGTCAACCAGATCCTCGCGCCCTTCTTTCTTCCGCGACAGCGGCGAAACGTCCAGGGGGAAATCCATTATGAAAGTGGGCTGGACCAGACCGGGCTCGACTTTCTCTTCGAACAAGGTCATCAGCACCTTGCCCGCCGGCCAATCGTCGGCCACCGCCACTTCGTGCCGTTCGGCCAGCTTGCGCAGCTCCTGTTCGTCGTCCAGGGTTTCGGCGGAGACACTCAGCGCCTCGGCCAGCGCCTGGTGTACGCTCACCCGCTTGAAGGGTGGATTGAGCTCGATCGTCTGCCCCTGGTAGGACAGCTGGCGGGTTCCCAAGACCGCATCGGCCAGCGAGCAGATCAGTTCCTCGGTCAGATCCATCAGGTCGGTGTAGGTGGCGTAGGCCTGGTAGAACTCGATCATGGTGAATTCGGGATTGTGCTGGGTGGAAATTCCCTCGTTGCGGAAGCAGCGGTTCAGCTCGTACACCCGCTCCAGGCCGCCGACCAGCAGGCGCTTGAGGAACAGCTCCGGCGCCACCCGCATGAAGAGCTCCATGTCCAGGGCGTTGTGATGGGTGACGAAGGGCCGGGCGGTGGCCCCGCCGGCCAGCGAATGCATCATGGGAGTTTCCACTTCGAGGAAACCCCGGTCTTCCAAAAAAGTGCGGACGTGCCGGATGATCTTGGCCCGCAACGCGAACACTTCGGCCACGTCGCGGTTGACGGTCAGGTCCAGGTAGCGCCGCCGGTAGCGGATCTCCACGTCCTTGAGGCCGTGCCACTTCTCGGGCAGCGGCCGCAGGCTCTTGGTCAGGAGTTTCAACTCCCCGGCATGGATGGAAAGCTCGCCGGTGCGGGTGCGCATGGGCGGCCCCGCGGCCCCCACGATGTCGCCCACCTCGACGAACTTTTTGAACACGCCGAAAACCTCGTCACCCAGCGCCTGCTTCTCGACTACCACCTGGATTGCCCCGCTGCGATCAGACAACTTAATGAAAGCAACCTTCCCGAATGAGCGCAGGGCCATGACCCGGCCGGCGATGCTGTACCGGGCCCCGGCCTTTTCCAACTCCTCGGCACTTTGTTCGCCGTGGGCCGCATGGATCTGGGAAGCCGTATTTTCAGGACGAAAATCGTTGGGATAGGGATTTATGCCCTGCTCGCGCAGACCTTTCAGCTTCTTGCGGCGCTGCTCCACGTGCTCTTCCGGGTTTTCTTGCATAACCTCTCGTTTAAAAAAGGTTTTTACACTCCCAAGGCTGCCGTACCATAGCCTATAACCCGGATACGGTCAAGGAAAACAACTCGGTTTTCAGGTCAACAGTCCGCTGACGGGGATAATTCCGGAATCCTACCGGGCAACCGACTCGTAAGTGGCCTCGGGAAGGGTGGCGGCGAAGGCGGGGGTCAGAAAGTCGGCCATGGCCTTCTCGCTGGAAAGCTCGTAGCGGAAGAAGGCCGCGGCGAAGACGTTGATGATCTCGAAGGCCCGGTCGATGTTCATGTAGATCGACGGATCGCACATCTCCTCGAGCTCGGGCACCGGAAGATCAAGCCGGCAGATGTCGGTAAAGCTCATGTGCCCGGCGCCCTCGATCATTATCTCGTGTTTGGGGGCCGGCAGGGCGTCGTAGATCGGCAGGACCTCGTCGCCGGTCATGTCGTCCAGGTCGCCGCCCATGATCATGATCGGCAAGTCCACTTCGAGCAGACCTTCGTCGCCGAAGGCGCCATACCCGCCGGGGGCCAACGCCAGGGCGGCCTTGAATACCTCGGCCCCCGGGGGAGGGCCGACGACATCGCCGGGCTCCCAGTATTCCACGTAGGGGCAGAACACCCCCTCTCCCCCGCTGGCGACGCAGTGGGCCTGGGCCCTTTCGGCATCCCCCTCGGCTCCGGCCAGGACCAGGGTAGTGTAGCCCCCGAAGGAGTGGCCGGCGATTCCGATGCGCTCCGGATCGATGGCCGAGGAGAAATCGGCATGGGCCTGCATCTGGCCCAGGGTGAAGACGATGTCCACCGGCCGCTCGTAGACGATCTGGGCCACCTCCTCGTCGCTGGAGTCGTCGAATATGGTGTTGCCCTCGTGATTGGGCGCGGCCACGATGAACCCCTGGCTGGCCAGGTGCTCGCAGAGGGTGAACGACTGAATACCGATGCCCTGGAACCCGTGGGAGAACATCACTAACGGATAAGGCGCGGCGGAGAGATCCACCTCTGCATCCTGGTAGGCGCGGCCCTCGTAGGCGGAGAGGTACATGACCTTCTCCCCCCCGCTCTGCGGCCGCAGGGCCGGGTACCACACCGCGGTGTAGGCCGAGCGGTCGCGGGTTTCGTCGTGGAATTCAATGTAGCGGAACCCGGCCCGCTGCGGGCCGAATCGATCGGGCGGCCAGGCGGAAGATTTCTCGTCGCCGCCGCAACCATACAAACCCATCACCAGGAAAATCAGGAGTAATCGTCGCATCAGCTTCTATCTTACTTCCTTCCCTCCAGTCCCAGCAACAGTACACTGGCCGCGGTCATAGCCAGGACCGCTCCGGTTCCCAGGGCCACCAGGGGTCCGCAGGCCTTCCACAAAAACCCGGTGATCACGCTGGCGGGCAGGGCCGCGGCGCCCACCGCCAGGTGGTACACACCGTAGCCGCGCCCGCGACGCCGGGGCCCGACCACATCGGCAACCAGCGCCTTCTCGGGGCCCTCGCAAAGCCCGTAGGAAACCCCGTACAGAAACAGCAGCGCAATCAGCTGCCAGAGAGACGTCGCCAGGGCGAAGCCCAGGTAGCAGAAGGCGTACAGCACCCATCCGGCGAAAATGGCCCACTTGCGGCCGACACGATCGGAGAGCGCCCCCCCGCGGGTGGCGGTGGCCGCCTTGGCCAGGTGCAGCACCATCCACACCACCGGGGCGAAGATCACCGGCAGGCCCAGCTCGTGGGCGCGCAGCACCAGGAACACGTCCGAGGAGTTGCCCAGGGTGAACAGCACGCTGGCGGCAACGAACACCGAAAAACTCTTCCGGTCGTCGGCACCGCATTCGACCGGATCGATCTTGCAGTCGACCGGTTCTTGTTCCTTGACCAGAAAAATGATCGATAGGACGGCGAACAGCCCGGGGATCGCCGAGAGCAAAAACACCGCATAAAGCTTCAGTTCCAGGACCCCCAACAGCACCAGAGCCACCACCGGGCCCACCAGGGCACCGGCATGATCCATGGCCCGGTGGAAGCCGAAGGCCCGGCCGCGCTGGTTCACATCGGCGGCCTGGGCCAGCAAGGCGTCGCGGGGCGCGGTGCGCATCCCCTTGCCCACCCGGTCGGCGAAGCGGATGGCAACCAAGTGCCAGCCCGCGCCGGCTGCGGCCACGAGCGGTCGGACCAGATTGGCCAGGGTGTAGCCGAAAATCGCCAGGGGCTTGCGGCGGGCAACCTTGTCGGACCACCAGCCGGCGAAGTATTTCAAGATCGCAGCGGTGCTCTCGGCGATGCCCTCCATTACGCCCAGGATCTGCGGGCCCAGTCCCATGACGGTGGTTACGAAAGCCGGCAACAGCGGCACCACCATCTCGCTGGCAAAGTCGTTGAAGAAGCTCACCAGGCCCAGGCGTTTGACCTGGGCGGGCAGCGGATTATTTTTCTGACCCACCCGCGCCTTCCTGGATCAGATAAGCCTCGATGAAGCCGTCCAGGGCGCCGTCGAGCACCTTGTCTACGTTGCCGGTCTCGAAGCTGGTTCGGTGGTCCTTGACCATGCGGTAGGGCTGCAGGACGTAGGAGCGGATCTGCGATCCCCAGGCGATCTCCTTCTTCTGGCCGTGGAGAGCGTCCTCCTCCGCCTTGCGTTTCTCCATTTCCATGTCGTAGAGGCGGCTCTTGAGAATCTTCATGGCGGTGGCCTTGTTGCGGTGCTGGCTGCGTTCGTTCTGGCAGGCTACCACTATATTGGTGGGCAGGTGGGTGATGCGCACCGCCGAGTCGGTCTTGTTCACGTGCTGACCGCCGGCGCCCGAGGCCCGGTAGGTGTCGATGCGCAGATCCTCGTCGCGGATCTCCACCTCGATGTCCTCCTCCACTTCCGGGTAGACGAAGACCGAGACGAAGGAGGTGTGTCGGCGCTTGGCGGCGTCGAAGGGCGAGATGCGCACCAGGCGGTGGATGCCGACCTCGGCTCGCAGGTATCCGTAGGCGGCCTTGCCCTCGACCGAGATGGTGACCGACTTGACCCCGGCCTCGTCGCCGGCCAGGTAGTCGGTGATGCTGGCCTTCCAGCCGCGTGACTCACAGTAGCGCAGGTACATGCGCAGGAGCATGTCCGCCCAGTCGCACGACTCGGTGCCCCCCGCCCCGGCGTTGATGCTCACGAAGGCATTGCGCTGATCGTTGGGGCCCGAGAGCATGCGGGCCAGCTCCATGGTCCGGACGCTCTCCCCGATCCCGTCGATCTCCGCTTCGAGCTCTCCCTCCATCTGCTCGTCCCCCTCGGCCAGCTCGAGCAACTCCTGCGTGTCTTCAATCTTCTTCTGGGTTTTCAGATAAAAGTCTACGGTGTCCAGCAGATCGGCCCGCTCTTTCTGGACTTCCGCAGCCTTCTTGGGCTTGTCCCAGAAACCGGGCTTCTCCATGTCGCGGTCGATGGCCGCGACGCGCTTCTGCTTGGCGTCGATGTCAAAGAGGCCCCCTTAGCGCAGTGAACCTCTTCTGCAGGCCCTCCAGGCGCTCTTTGATCTCCTTGAACATGGTTTTTTCATCTATCATCTTCCTTTGTTATTGACAAGCCGGTTGTGCCGTAATTCAATCGCGGCAACAAAAGAAGGAGGACTAAAAATGCGCAAAAGAACCACGGGACTGATTGCTGGCGTTCTGGCCCTTTCCCTCTGCTTCTCCGGTTGCGGCCTGTTTCTGGACACGGCCATCGACTCGGCCGTCGACGATGCCGTCGAGGCTCAGGTCCAGGCCCAGGTGGCGGTGAGCATGACCGGCCCGATGTACCGGGCCTATGCCTGGGCGCTGATGGCCGCCTACTTCTGGGCCGGCGGCTACTGGCTGGCCTGGCACCCCTACCAGCCCGGAGAATGGACCAAGTGGAAGCACGAGGCCAAGCAGGCCCAGGCCAAGGAAGGCGGCCCCAACCAGCCCCTGTACGTGGAGAAGGCCTTCTTGAGGCGCAACGACGACGGCAGCGAATGGTGGCGCATCAAGGCCTTCCAGGACAGCCCGGACGAAACCGTGATCTTCGAGGCGCTCTTCTCCGCCGATCGCACCCAGGTCGTCCGCCTGCTGGGCAAGATGGGCGCCAACCCGGTCCAGGAGATAACCTTCGAGGAGGGCGAGAACGCTTTCCCGGCCCCGGTGATGTTCGAAGACCGCTCCATCAAGAAGCACTCCGTGGGGACGGTCGAGTTGGCCACCGGCTCGGTGTCCTTCAACGCCAACCACGTCCAGTTCAAGGCCCACGACGCCTCGGGCCAGGCGGACTTCTTCTTCTCCGACGAGGTCCCCGGCGGCCTGGTCAAGTACCAGTTTGCCAACAACCAGGGCGACAGCTACACCATCCTGCTCGACAGCCACGGCTCAGGCGCAACCTCGGAATTGGGCGCCTACTGATCCGGTGAAACCCGGCATCCTACCGGTTCTGCTGGCGGTGCTGCTGGTCAACGCACCGGCCCTCGCCAGGGAAAAAGTCAAGATCGCCGTGGTGGATCTGACCCCCATCGGCACCCCCAAGACCCTGGCCAAGAACCTGACCGGCACGGTGGTCACCGAGCTCTCCCGCCTGCACTTGCTGGAGGTGGTCAGCCACGAAGAGATCCTGAAGATGCTCTCCTTCGAGCAGAACCGCATTATGCTGGGCTGCACCGACGCGGTGTGCCTGGCCGAGATCGGCGGCGCCCTGGGGGTCGACTACCTGGTCACCGGCAACGTGGGCAAGGTGGGCGACCGGCTGCTGGTCAACCTGCAGCTGATCGACATCCGCCAGATCAAGGTGGTCAGCCGCGTCAAGCGCGAGTCCGGCTCGGAGGGCGAGCTGCTGGCCGCGGTAAACTCCGGGGCGCGCGAGCTGGTGGCCAAGGTTCTTTCCGAAAAGCCGGGCATGCTGATGCTGCAGATCGCCGAGGAGGGCGCCAACGTCTACCTGGACGACAGCCTGCGCGGGGTGACTCCCTTCGGGGCGGTCGAGCTGGCCGCGGGCCCGCACCGGTTGCGGGTCACCAAGAAAGGCTTCGTGGACTGGGCCCGGGAAGTCGAGATCAGCCCGGAAGAAACCCAGACGGTGGAGATCACCCTGATTCCCTCCGCGGAGTACATCCAGGCCTACGAGTCCAGGCACGGCTCCCTGCGCACCTGGGCCTGGATCACCTCGGGCTCGGCCGCGGCCTTTGGCGCCGCCGCCCTGGGCCTGTTCCTCTACGCCGACCAGAGCTACTTCCCCGACGAGGTCGAGCCCTACCGCCAGGACTGCATCGAGCAGGGCCGCAGCTGCCCCCAGTCGCTGCGGGACAAGGTCGAGGCCAACGGCGCCACTTACGACCGGATGATCTACTCGGTCTATACCTTAGACGCCCTGTTCGTGGTGGCCGCCGGCGCGGCGCTCTACTGCTGGCTGGCCGGCGAGGATCCCGACCGCTACGAGCAATTCCGCCGCGCGGAGATCCGGCTCTCCCCTGCCCCCGCGGGCGGGTTCGTCTTTGCGACTTTCCGTTTCTGAAATCAGTCGCAGCTGAGCGCGGTGATCTCGCCGGTCACCGGGTTGCCCATGGCGTACTGTCCCCGCCAGTTCGAAAAGATGAACTGGGGATCGGTCTCGGTCTGGGTGTAGACGATCGAGTCACTGCTCTGCTGACCCGGAGCCACGCAGCCGGTCTCCTGCAGGAAGTCCGCCACCAGTTCGGTGGCGTCCTTCAGCGCCAACCGGGTGGCCTCGGGGATTTCCAGGCCCTCGGACACGTTGCCGGCGTTGGGCTCGTACACTCCTTCGTGCTCCCCTCCCATCATCAGGTAGGTGATGGTCACGTAGGTGGCCGGCTGGCTGACCCCGTCTCCGTCCTGGAAAGCGTACTCCCAACGGCTGGAGTAGTCGTTCATTACGTCCACGGTCCCGTCGGCCTTGAGCCCGATCCCCACCACCTTGATGAAAAAAGCCTCCGGGTGCCGGGCGGCCACATACGCAAACGCATTTTGAAGGTTGTCGGTCATGCGCAGCGCGTGCGGATCCCCGTCCAGCGGCGGGCCTTCCACGGTATCGGGAACGCACAATCCCACCTCGGTCGGGCTGCCGCCGGAGCATTTGAAACCTATGCTGCAGTCGGTGTCGGAATGGCAGGCGGTGACGTCGCACTCGCCGTCGATGCAGAGACCGGTCGAGCAGTGCTCGTCGGTCCGGCACTTGTTGAGGTCGCATTTCCCGTCCACGCAGATCCCCGTCCCCGGGTAACAGTCGTCGTCCTCCCGGCACAGGGCGGTATTGCACAGGTTGGCGTCGCATAGCCCGTAGCGGCAGTCTTCGTCGTTACGGCAGCGGGTTTCGTCGCACAGGCCCGCGGAGCAGATGCCAAAGAGGCAGTCGGCGTCGGTGGTGCAGCCGGTGTCGGAAAACTCGGGCAGCGACCAGTCACGCCCGCAACCGGCCAGAAACATCACCAGGATGAGCAGCCAGGTAAATCGCATTTCACCCATTCTAGCTTTTCTGGCGTCGGGCTGACAAGAACGACCACACCAACAGCCCCACGGCGGCCAGCGAGCACAGCCAGGCGAAGAGATCGCCGATGACAACGTACACCGTGCGGTCGTCCAGCAGGGCCACGCTGCGGGTCAGCTGGCCGGGGGTGACCAGCTCGGAGGGGTGGGCGCGGTCGCGGGTGGTGGGCACCAGGCCCAGGGGGATGGTTTCAAGTACACGGCCCCGCGGATCGATTATCGCGGACACGCCGGTGTTGGCCGCGCGCAGCATGAAGCGTCCGGTCTCTACGGCGCGCATGCGGGCGATTGCCAGGTGCTGGTAGGGCGCCGAGCTGAACCCGTACCAGGAGTCGTTGGTGATGTTGACCAGGATCTGCGCGCCGGAATCGACGGTCTCGCGGGCCACTTCCGGAAAAATGGCCTCGTAGCAGATCAGGATGCCCAGCTTGCCGGCCGAGGCTTCCACCGGACGGTGATCCGGGCCGGGGGAGAAGAAGGCCACCCCGGCGGGTATGAACCACTCGTAGGGCAGGATCGACTCCAGGGGCACGTATTCGCCGAAGGGCACCAGGTGGCGCTTGTCGTAGCGGGCGCGGATGCGCAGGTTTGGGCCGGTCAGAAAGGCGCTGTTGGTCAGCACCGTCTTCTGGTCCTTCAAGCCCCGGGTTACTCCGCCGATGATCAGCTCGGCGTTATTTGGAAGCCGGGCATGGGCGGCCATGCGCTCGAAAGCCTCGGTATTGGGATGTACCGACCCCGGCAGGGTGCCCTCGGGCCACACTACCAGCTCGGCCCCCTGGTCCTCGGCTTTTTCGGTCTGGGCGAGCATGCGTACGAACACGAAGGCCTGCCCGCCCCAGCCGCGCAGGTCGACCTTCTCATCCAGGTTCCCCTGCACCACCGCCGCCCGGATCCTCCGGGCATCATCGGGCGCCGGAGATCCCGAAAGCCTCGCCGCCGAGTAGATGCTGGCAAACCCCAGCACCGCCGCCCAGACGATCAGACCATAGCGGGGCAGCGGCCCCTTCTGCCGCCACCAGGCCCACAGCGCCTCGAGCACCGTATTGGACAGAACCACCACGAAGGCCACCAGGTAGACCCCGCCCAGGCTGGCCAACTGGGCCAACCACAGCGTGCGCGCCTGGGTGTGGCCCAGGCTGGCCCAGGGAAAGCCGGTGAGCACGTAGTTGCGCAGAAACTCCAGCGCCACCCACACGCAGGGCAGTGTGATCCAGAACTCCAACCCGCAGTACTTGCGCACCCGAACCGCCGCCCACAAGGCCGTACCCCAGAACAGCGCCAGGAATCCCACCAGCAGAAAGAGCACCGGCAGGGACAGATACCGGGGCATGTGGCCGAAGGTGGTCATGGCCACGTCCAGCCAGTAGAGCGACAGCAGGAAGTAGCCGACACCGGCGAGAACTCCCAGGCCGAAGGCCCGGCGCGGCGACGCATCTCTCAACCGGTACAAGAGCGGAATCAAGCCCACCAGGGCCAGCGGCTCCAGCCAACCGCCCGGCAGTACTTCGCTGCGCGAAATCAGCGGGATTACGATCGGCAGCGTGAAAGCCATCAGCAGGCCGCAACCCTCCGCGATCCCCATATCAATCGAGGTGGTTTTCTTTAACATTTCTTGCCCAGAAGCAGGGCGGCGAGCCTCTCCTGCTCGCGGAGCATGGCCGCGGCCGTCCGGCGGTCGGTGCGTTCGTGCTCGTGGCCGAGGAGGTGCAGGGTGCCGTGGACCAGGAGTATGATAAGCTCGTCCATCAGGGTGTGCTTGCGCTCTCTGGCCTGGCGCTTGGCGGTGGGCAGGGAGATTACCACGTCGCCGAGCACCTTTTGGTGCAGGTGGCCGCGTTCGCCTTCCAGCTGGGAAAAGGCCAGGACGTCGGTGGTGCGGTTGCGGTCGCGGTAGGCGCGGTTGAGCTCGGTCATCTCCTCGTCGCCGGTCAGCAGGATCGACAGCTCACAATCGCTTTTTTCGAGAAGCTCAAGTAGGCGTTGGGACCGGCGCCTCAGCTTGCGGGTGTCCACGGCCGGAAGGCCTCTGCGCTTCCTCAGGTGTACTGTCACGGTTCACATTCCCAGGCGCTTGAGATCTTCTTCCCGCTTCTTTTCCTCTTCCTTCTTCTTGTCGGCTTCTTTCTTGGCCGCGGCCATCTTGGGGTCGGTGGTCTTGGCCGGGCGCTCGGTTGACTCCTTGGTGGCCGGCTCGGGGTAGTCGGGGCGGTGGTGGTAGATGCCCGAGAGGACCCGGTTGAAGGCCCGGGCGATCTGGTGCAGGTCCTTCAAGGTGATCTCGCAGTCGTCCAGTTGCCCGTCGACGAAGATGCGGTTGATGATGTTCTGCACCAGGCCCTGCAGGCGGGCCGGCGAGGGATCCTGGATGCTCTTGGCGGCGGCCTCGACGCTGTCGGCCAAAAGAACCAGAGCCACCTCGCGGGTGGCCGGCTTGGGACCCGGGTAGCGGAATTCCTCCTCCTTCACCGTGTCCTCGGGGTCCTCCTGGTCCTTGGCCTTCTGGTAGAAAAATTTGATCAGCGAGGTGCCATGGTGTTGCAGGATGGCGTCGACGATCGGCTCGCCCAGCTTGGAAGCCCGGGCCAACTCGGCCCCGTCCTTGACGTGCTTCTTGATGATGGTGGCGGAAAGCGAAGCCTTGAGCTTGTCGTGGGGATTGGAGGTGTCCCGCAGGTTCTCCGAGAAGTAGGTGGGGCTCTTCACTTTGCCGATGTCGTGGTAGTAGGCCATGACCCGGGCCAGCAGCGGGTTGCAGTTTATCGACTCGGCGGCCGCCTCCACCAGCGAGCCGACGATGATGCTGTGGTGATAGCTGCCCGGAGCCTGGACGATCAGATCCTTGAGCAGGGGATGGTTGAGGTTGGCCAGTTCCAGCAGCTTGATGTCGGTGGTGTAGCCGAAGACTACCTCGATCACCGGAGCGGTGGCGGTGACGATCATTGCCGAGAGGATGCCGCCGGAGAAGGCAAAGATGACGTTGAAGAGGGTCTCGAATGACCAGAAGACTCCGCCGAACAGGGACATCCCCAGCGCCAGCGCCATGTTGCACACGCCGATGACCGCCCCGGCTTTCAGCAACGAGGAGCGCTGCTTGGCACTGGCCACCGCCCAGGCAGCCACCAGCGAGCTCACCAGGCAGTAGAGGGCATACCCGATGCTGTTCTCCATCAGCATGCCCACCAGCAGGCTGCCCACCGCGGCAAACGCCAGGGACATCTCGCTGTTGAGCACGAAGCGAACCAGCATGGCGCCGGCCGCGAAAGGAATGGCGTAGTAGTAGGACTCCAGGGGAAACACCTTGAAGCGCTCGTAAACCGCCCCGAAGATCCAGAACCAGATCTTGGTGGTGACCAGGAACACGAAGAGCAACAGGCCCAGCAGCAGCAGGTCCTTGGGATTGGTCCGGAAGGCCCGGATGTTTCTGGCCGAGAAGCGGGTCACGATCACCAGCATCAGGATCACCAGCAAGATGGTCCCCAGGGCCATCTCCAGGGCGTTGGTCACCTCGGTTAGCTTCTTCATCTCCTGGAAAATGAGCACGTGCTTCCGTTCAATCAGGTCTCCATCCCGGATTATTTTGGCGCCCTTCTTGATGCGGATTTCCAGCGGCTGGATGTCTTCGGCGGCCTCCTGCTTGCGCCGCTCGGTTTCCACCCGATTGAAGGACAAGTTGGAAGCCACCAGATTCTTGGCCAGCCGGATCTGGGTGGTGCGCAGCAGCGGAGAGACGTCGGTCAACTCCAGGGCGGCGGTCGACTCCACGCGCTCGAGCGCCTCTTCGAGATCCAGGATCTTCTCGAAGCTCACCACCTCGCGTTCGCGATAGGGCATTGAATCCTTCATGAAGCGGACGGTAATGCCTCGGCCCCGTTCGGCGGCCAGCAACTCCCGGCTGGGCACGATCATCTGCTGCATGACCTTTTCGACCAGGCTGGACACCGCCTCCAGGGTGCTGGCCGAGAAGCGATTCTCCTTCAGGCGCTTGAAATCCTCCTCGCCCACAACCACCTGAAGCGTCCGGATGAAATGGTCCTTGCTGGCGTTGAGGCGAGCCTCGAGGGTTTCATGCAGCGAGACCAGATCGGCCTCGCGGGTGGCCGGGGACTTCTTCGCGCCCGGAGTCTTGCGGCTTTTCTTCTTGGCATCCGGTTTGTCGGGATCCCCAGTCTTGCGCGGCTGTCCGTGAACCGCCTCGTGTTCTTCGATCACCTTGGCCATCTCGGCAAAGGCTTCCTTCAATCTGCCGACGTGCTCCTGGCCCAACTGTTCCTCAAAGTCGTAGACCGAACGCACCGCGCCTTCGGCCTCCCGTCGCTTGCGCTCGGTGGATTCCATGTCCGGCACCGTGAAGCTGATCGGCGCCCGGATGTCGGCTTCGGCCACCTTGCCCACGTCCTCGTCGGCAAGCGGCAAACTCGGACCGGTCGCGGCGGGATTGGTCAGCAGGGCAGTGGTCAACCCGAGGACGATCACCAGCAGGACCAGGCTGGCGGGAAACACGAAGCGCTTCCACTCGCGCAATCCCTTGGCCCGCTCCTTGACCGCCTCCTTCAGCGGCGACCGGGGGCGCTCCTTGCTGTTGCGGCTATTGGCCATCGTTTGCCTCCGGCGTCGCCGTGCTCTCCCTCCGGGGCCGGGCCACCCTCTCGTAGGCCCGGATCACGTCCTGCACCAGCGGATGCCGGACGACATCCTGCTCGGTGAAATAGCAGAAGGCGATACCTTCGATCCCCGCCAGAATCTTCGTGGCCTCGATAAGGCCGGAAGGCCGGTCCTCGGGCAGGTCCACCTGGGTGATGTCCCCGGTGATCACCGCCTTGGAATCGTAGCCCAGGCGGGTCAAGAACATCTTCATCTGCTCCGAGGTAGTGTTCTGCGCCTCGTCCAGGATAATGAAGCTGTCGTTCAAGGTGCGCCCGCGCATGAAGGCCAGCGGAGCCACCTCAATGGTCCCGCGATGCATCATACGGGCGGCCTGGTCGTGATCCATCATGTCGTGCAAGGCATCATAAAGAGGGCGCAGGTAGGGATTGACCTTCTCGGCCAGGTCACCCGGTAGGAATCCGAGCTTTTCACCTGCTTCCACCGCCGGCCGGGTGATGACGATTCGCTGCACTTCCTGCTTCTTCAGGGCCCCCACCGCCATGGCCATGGCCAGGTAGGTCTTGCCGGTTCCGGCCGGCCCGATACCGAATACGATATCGTTGCCGCGGATGGCGTCGATGTAGCGCTTCTGTCCGAGACCCTGGGGAGTGATGATCCGTTTACGGTTGGAGATATAAATGGTGTCCAGGAATATGTCTCGGAGGGAGGCCGAACTGTCCTGGGCTTTCACCTTCAACGCCTGTTCGACGTCAGAGCGGTACAGCGGCCGGCCCTCGCGGATCAATCCGTAGAGCTCCTCCAGAAGCCGGCACACGACCGCCACCGGCTCCGGGTCGCCCTCGAGGGACAGTTCGGTTCCGCGGACCGAGATGGAAACCCCGGTAGACTGTTCGATAAGCTGCAAGTTTCCGTTACCCGGCCCGAAGAGAATCCGGGCCACGCCGGCGTCGTCCAGCGTCAGCCGGTTGGCCGAATCCGCGACCTGGTCTTTTTTCACCGTGTACGGCATGCAACTCACTCGAACGGCCGGATCAGCAGGTAACCGTTGTCCTGGGGCTGATAAATACGGGGATTCCGCCAGGGAAAACGGATCTCCTTTTCACCGACCAGGCCCTGCTTGACCAGCTCTTCCAACTCACCCGGGTACTTGCCGGTCTCCAGGAAGTAGACTTCCAGTGCGGCATGCAGGCGCCGCTCCTGGCACTTGCCCACAAGTTCCTTGGCCGCCGGACTCTTGAAAGTGCGGGTCCCGGTTTCGTCCGAGAGTGAAAACAGGTCAACGTCCACCGTGCGGTAGAGGACGAACAACAGCCCGACTATGAACAGGTACATACCTGTCTGGAGAAGTATGCGGCCGAAGGGGATGCGGCGAATTCTCGCCCCGGGCTTTTCCTCCTCTTTGACAACTTCTTTCCTGGTGGTATCGACCTTGATGTATCCCTGGTGGAGGAGATTCTGCAAGGCCTTGCAGGTTTCGAACTCGCCCACCCTGGAGAGATCAATCAGTTTCTGGACGTTGCGGCCATCTTCGATCAGGTTGTAGACCTTTACCTCGTTGCGTCCGAGAGCCTTGCCGCCCTTCTTGGCCCCCTCGTCGGCGAACATGTCGTCCAGGGCGCCGTCGATCTCCTCTTCTACGCTCTTGGGAGCGGCTTCCCCGGGAAGCTCCTTCACTTTCTTGAAGCACATCTCGAACGATGTGATCTTCTTCCGGATCATCGGCCACTCGTCGACCATCCGGAAGCCCTCCATCAGAACGTTCTCGCTGCGGATTGGTTCGACGGTTTCCTTGTCGTAGGCTACGTCCTCGGTTTCGAACGCGTAGGTGCCGGTTTCCCAGTTGAAGAGCTTGTAGACCGTTTCGGTGGTCTGCAGGTGGGTGAACTGTTTGAGCTCCTCCTTTTTCAAGAACCCGCGTTCGATCAGTATGTGACCCAGGCGCTTAAGCGTGCGCTTCTGGATCTCCAGGGCCTGCTCCAGTTGAGCCTCGTTGATCGCCTCGGCGCGGACCAGCATGGCGCCCAGCAGGTCACGCTTCTTGCGAGTGGTGGACTCGGCCCGGACCACGTCGCCGCTGACGAATGATATCCGCACTTCCTTGCTCTTGGAGTGCAGGTGCAAGACTCCGGTCTTGGACTGATGGCTGATCAACTGGAAGATGTCCGCGATACCGAAGTCTTTCAGGGTGCCTTTGAGCGCCATGGCCTTACACCTCGGACCTGAATACGTTTACAATCGCCCAGGCATAGAACCCCACCCCCAACACGAGCAACGGTACCAGCTTCAACCAGTCAATACCCGCGCCCAGAACGGAGGCGTCGCGCATCAACCCGTGCCCCAACCATACTTGAGCCACGACACTGCAGAAAACCACGAGAAACAGCATCCCCAGCAGCGGACGGCCCTTGATGAACTGCCCCACTCCCGGCAACAAAAAGCTGATCCCGCGGGCGATGTTCTCCCTGCGCCGGCGGTACTGGCGAATCTGGATCTCCTTGGAGATCCTCGACTTGGCGTCGATGCCTTGTTCCCGGTGAACGAAGGCATGGAAACACTGGGAACAGACCGAGTCGTCCCGTAGTTCGCTGGAGCAACGGCGGCAGGCCGGGCGGCCACAGCGTACGCACCCGCTGGAAAAGTAGACCTTTTTCCTCAAGAGCAAAACCAGCCCGAAGAGAACCACTACGCCGGCACCTATTAAAGGAAAGCTCTCGGAGGATCCCGCGCCGCCCCAGGCCACCCAAAGATGCTGAGTGGCCCGCTGGTAGTCCTGGCCGTCGCGATGGCCGTTACCGGCGGTGATCCATTCCCGGGGGATGGGAAGATCCGCCACCACGAAGTTGGCCATGCGGGTTTCGGCCAGCTTGTTGACCTCCTGGATGCGCTCCTGATCCAGTCGCAGGGCCTGGTTGCGGTGGTGCTTGCCCTTGTCCAGGTCGGGGATGCGGTAGTAAGCCTTGCTGATATTGAAGTAGGGCACCGCCAAATCGGGGCGGGCCTGAATGGCCCGATCGTAGTATCCGATGGCGTTCTTCAGATCGTTCTTCAAGAACATGATGTTGGCCCGGTTGTTCAGCAGAACGGCCGAATTGGGCCGGACCTTCAGAGCCCGATCCAGCAGTTCCTCCGCCAGATCAAGGTTGCCGGTGCGCTTGTACAAACCTCCCAAGGAGGCCAGGGCCGCGGGGTCTTCCGGCTGGCGTTTCAGGTGCGATTTCAGGCGGGAGATGCTCCGCGAGTCGGCCGGACCCCGGGCGACCGCGGACAGGTCCGTGACCACCGATTCGGGAACCGACATGCCCTTGACCACCCAATTCAATGCAAATGGCGACAAGGCCAGAAACACCACGACCAGGAAGGCCACCAGGCGCTCCCACCGGTCCTGGTAGATCCAGGCGATCAGCACCCATAACAGCAGAACGGAGAGCAGGCCCATGCGGAACAGGACCGGAATCAACAGCACTAAAATCCCCAGAAACGCGGTCTGCAGCCGGGCGACACCCCGGGGAAAGATATGGTGGAAATCATGGAGGTACAGGTTCACGTAGCGCAGGAACTGAACGATGATGAAGATGGCCGCCGCCAGCCCCAGGCCCAGCAGCAAGCCGGTAATCAGGTTGACCAGCAACCGGTTGACGGTCAGCGGATTGCGGTAGGAGGCCGCCGCGGCGTCCGACAGCCCGCCGAAGAGCCGGCCTAGCTTGAAGGGACTTCGTGAAAACCAGTAGGTGGTACGGGCCAGATGGACCCCGGCGAAATCCGGGGCCAAGTGGACCGCTACGTCGAGCAGGTTCTCCGCCTTCTGATAGTCTTCGGCCTGCCGGGCCCGGTCGGCTTCCCGGATGAGCACGTTGGCATGCAGAGGCATGTTGCGTATATCCAGCTCATCCTTCAATTCCACAAAACGTTCCAGATCCGCCCTTGCCAGACCGAAGTCACGCTGATCCAGATGGATGCGCCGCTGATCCCATATGGCGGCCAGGTCGGCCAGGGTACCCGACAACGGCACCACCTTCTTCTGGCCTTCGGCCAGCGCTGCAAGTTCTTCCTCGGTCTTCTCTTTTTCTTTGGCCACCTCGCCAGCGGTACTCTCCGGCGCTTCCTTGACCGGGGGCTTGACCTCTTTCTCCTTCCCGGGTTTTTGGATCCTGGCGGGCTCCTCCTCCTCTTTGCCCATCAGGGACTCGGCTTTTTCAATCCGCTCCTCGTCTCCCCAGGTATCCCGCTCGGCCTCGGCCCCCCAGCCCCCCACGTCGCCCGGTTCTCCGCTGCCTTCCTCTGCCGATCCTTCATCGGGGACTTCCTCGACATCTTCTTCTTTTTTGGGCTTCTTGGTCTCTTTGTCCTCGGGCTCCGACCAGAGGTCTTCCTCCGACTTCACTTTCTTGGGCTGCTTTTTGGGCTTGGGTTTCTCTTTTACGTCCTCGATGTCACTGATGTCCTCGGCATCCTCCTCCACGTCCACTTCGAAGGCCTGGGCCAGGCGGTACTCCACCTGGCCGGAAGACCCGGGAATCCCCAGGAGAAACAGTATCAAAATAGCCGCTGACATCCGCGTAAGGATATCCCAACCACTGCCCGGATATCAAGTCCGGGGCCGGAATGAAAAACCCGCCTTCTTATCAAAGAAGACGGGTACTTACATGCCCAGGGCGGGACTCGAACCCGCAAGGGTTACCCCATACGCCCCTCAAACGTACGTGTATACCAGTTCCACCACCTGGGCACGACCTCCAGAGGCCAGGTAACTAACACAGCCGCGGATGGGGGGCAACAAAAAAGGGCCGCCCCCGGATGGGGACGGCCCTTCAATCTCGATGATGTCGGGCGACAGAGCTAGTAGCGGTAGCGGATACCCAGCTCGGCGGCGAAACCGTCGGTCATGGCGTAGTACTTGCCGTACTGGCGTGTCTGGCCCTCTGGGTAGTCCTGGGTCTCCAGGTCGGTCTTGTACCTCAGGTGCATGACGTTGAGCATCCGGACCCGCAGGTCGATCTGCTGTCCGGTGAGCTCCTTGAGATCCCAGACTGCCAGGATGTTCACGTTCATGTAGTCGGGAAAGCGGTTCCAGTACTGGTTCATAGGGTGATCCGGGTCGTAGCCCTTGGGTGCACCCAGCAGAACATAGTCGGCGTAGTAATCGTCCTTGAGCCACTTGGAGTAGGGAGTGCCGGTGGACCAGTATATCCCGGCACCGATCTCGATGCCGTAGGGCAGGTGGTAGGAGCCGTCGATCTTGATCACGTGCCGGCGGTCCCAGCTGTTCCAGCTCCACCAGTAGCTGTTCTGCCGGGGGTTGTCGAGGTACGAGGTCCAGTAGGTCTCCGGAGCGCCCTCCGAGCGCGAGTAGACGTACGATGCGCTCATCTGCCAGTTGTCACTGAAGTTCTTCCGGGCGATGATCTCGAAGCCCCAGTAGCGCCGCCAGGCCTCCTTGGGGTTCTGAGAACGGTAGATGTAGGTCTCCTCGCCGTTCTTGTACCCGATGATGTCGGTGCCTTCCAGGTTCCAGATCCGGTTGACCTCGTCGTCCTCGAACAGGTACTTGAACTCCCGCCACAGGACGCCGACCGAGAGCGAGAAGTCGGTGAACAGCTCGCGCTCCGCCTGGATGCTGATTTCGTCGGCGTGCGGCGCGGTCTCGTTCTTGCCCTTGACGATGTTGGACTCTTCGCCGGAGCGCTGGATGAAGATGTCGTACTTGCCGGTGGCCGGGTTGTACTCGTAGGTGTCGGTGACCAGGTCCTTGCCCAAAAACGAGGACACATTGAACCATCCGGGATCGACGTAGCGGTTGTAGCCGACGCGCACCACGGTCTTGCCGTCTCCGGTGGCGTCCCACACCAGGTTGATCCGGGGGCTGGTGGTCATGTACTCGAGGACCGTGTCGCCCTCGTTATCCTCGAAGCTGACGAAATCGAAGCGCACGCCCGGCTTGAGCGTCAGAGTCTTGGTGATCTTCCAGGTGTCCTGAACGAATACCCCCAGCAGGTGTGCCGAGTCGGTGGTATCCCAGGGCTCGACCTTGCCGGTCACCGGGTCGGGCACTATGACTGTCGCCCGGTAAGGACGCCCGGCCCGGTCGATGTAGTAGCCGCCTCCGGTGTAGCCGAACTGGAAGTCCATCCAGTTCCGGGAGTAGTTGGCGCCGGCCTTGAGTTCGTGATCCCCCAGGAGGTTGTCCAGGTAGTAGGTCCACGAGCTGTCGATCTGCAGGCGGTAGCGGTGGTCGATGGAATGCCGGTAATAATTATTGGTTACCAGACCGGTCACATTGTCCTGATGCATGCGGCACTCATCGTTGTTCAAGTCGGTGCACCCGGTCATGGGCTTCTGCTCCATGCCGGAGTAGGCCAGACCCACCTGGGTCTTCTGGAAGAGATTCTTGGTCCACAAGGCTTCCCAGGCCAGGCTGTAGAAACCTCCATACTGGTAACGGAATTCCTCGGCCTCGGGAGCGTAGGTCGTAGCCTGCAGAGCGTTGTCGATCCAGGCCGGATCGCCGGTGACCATGGCGGTAAGCTTGTGCTTGTCGGTGGCCTGGAAGGTCAGCTTGCCCAGGTAGGACACGCCGAACCATTTCCGGGGCGGATGGGTCAGCAGATCCGGGTTGGTAGGATCGAAGAAGTCCTCGGTCGGCGGGCTGTAGGCGATGGACCGGATGAGCTCCACCGAGCCGAAGTACCACAGGCGGTCCTTGATGATCGGCCCGCCTACGTTGACGTTGAAGTGATAGGAGTTCTCTTCGCCCATGGCCTCCTTCTCGAAGTCGTCCCGCAGGCGCAGCCATTCGGGAATGACATAGAAGGACGTGTCAATGTGGAACTCGTTGCCGCCGCTCTTGGTCACCACGTTGACGATACCGCCGGAAACCTGCCCGTACTCGGCGTCCAGCCCGCCGGTGACCACCTGGACCTCCTTGATTGCGTCGTAATTGATGTTCAAGGCGAAGGTCTGGGTGGCCGGGTCGGTGGTGTTGATGCCGTCGATCAGGTAGGCGTTCTGGTACATCGAGCCGCCGTGGACGTTGGGGTTCGATCCGCCCATGACGCCGGGGGCCAGCTGGGCGACGCTCTGGTACGAGCGCCCGACCGGAACTTCCTCGAGGAACTCGTCGTCGTAGTTTTCACCCAGCTGGGTCTTTTCCTTGTCCACCACCGGCCGCTTGGCGGTAACCGTGATGGTCTCCTCGGCGGTGGGCACTTCCAGGAGAATGTCCATGGAGGCGGTGCCGCCGATCTGCACTTTGACTTCCTCCTGCTTGTAGGGCAAAAAACCCGACTGGTCGATCTCGATGGCGTACTTGCCGGGGGGCAGCCCGAAGAAGAGGAAGCTGCCGTCCTCGGATGTCTGGGTCTTGCGCTTGCCCATCATGTTGGAGCTGGAAATCGTTATGGTCACGCCCGCCAGGGGCACGCCGTCGGGATCGTAAACGGTTCCGTTGATCTTACCGGTCTGCTCGGCGGCATGGCCTTCAAGCGCCGGGAGCAAGAGCAGTGGAACGACGAACAACAACGCGACAGCAGCGATTTTGTATTGTCTCATCGTCGGCCTCCTTTCCTACATCCCGAACTCAATCAGGTATGTACCGGGGTCCCCTTCGTAGCCGTGCACCAGGATGCCGTATTTCTTGCCAGCGACCAGGGTGGCCGATGTCTCCTCGGGCTGGTTCAAGGACGCGCCGTCTGGATTTATGTAGTCGTCGATATCCAGGTCCCAGAGGTACACGTCATAGTCGCTGCTGGTCGCCGTCCAATCCATGAGCACATTGATGGTGCCGGCGCTGCCCGCCTGGAAAATGAAGAAGTCCATGTCGCCCTCGGCGTCGTCGCACACGGAGACGTCGCCCACGATCGCATAGGTCTGGCCCGCGGAGATCATCCCGATCTCCTGGTAATCGCCGTCGTTGAGCCAGTCGTTGGGCTCCTCCTCGAAAATATACTCGGGCGCCTCGACCTCACAGACGTCGCCCACGCCATTGTTGTTGGTGTCGGCCTGATCGGCGTTCTCGGTGAGCGGACAGTTGTCATCGCAGTTGCTGGTGGCTCCGCCGGTGCAGGGGTTGTCGCCCTTGGTGCCGCTGCCGTCCCCGTCGTCGAAGACCCCGTCATTGTCGGCGTCGTCGTCGCAGACGTCGCCCTGGTTGTCCCCGTCCACGTTGCTCTGGTCGGGATTGGGGTCGTTGATGCAGTTGTCGCAGGCGTCGCCCGCGCCGTCGTCGTCGGTGTCGGCCTGGCTGAGGTTGGCGTCCAGCGGGCAGTTGTCAATGGGGTCGTCAAAGCCGTCGTTGTCGTCGTCCGAGTCGCAGGCGTCGCCGTAGGAGTCGTTGTCGGAGTCGATCTGCTCCGGATTGGATACCAGCGGGCAGTTGTCGCCGCAATTGCTGCCGATCATGTCGCCGTCTTCATCCGGCTCCTTCCCGTCGACCGCCGCCAGGGTGGGGCAAGGATCGCAGTCGTCGCCGATGCCGTCGCCGTCCGTGTCCAGATGCTGCGAGCAGTGCCCGGTTGAATTGCAGACGCCCTCTCCGGCCTTGCAGGGAATGAAGAGGCTGCACGTGCTGCTGGGAATACTGACGCAGCTGTCCGCACCGTCGACTATCCCGTCGCCGTCCGTGTCCGAGTCGCACAGGTCGCCCAGGCCGTTCTCGTCCACATCGGTCTGGTCGGCGTTTGCGAGCAGCGGGCAGTTGTCCGAGCCGGTGCATACGTCGTTGATCACCCCGGGGTCGCAGATGCCGTCGCCGTCGTCGTCGGGATCGCAGGCGTCCCCGTCGCCGTCACCGTCGGTGTCGACTTGCCGGCTGCAGTAGCCCGTGTACGGATCGCAGTTGCCCTCGCCGTCCCCGCAACTGTCATCGCTGGTGCAGGTGGTGGTTGGAATATTGATGCAGGGGTCGCACAGGTCGCCGATGGCGTCGCCGTCCAGGTCTTCCTGGTCCGGGTTGGCGTCGCTGGCGCAGTTGTCGCACAGGTTGCCGATGTTGTCGGAGTCGGCATCGGCCTGGTCCTGGTTGGGCACGCCCGGGCAGTTGTCGACGGCGTCGTCGATGGTGTCCCCGTCGGCGTCGCTGTCGCAGGCGTCGCCGTCGCCGTCCTTGTCCTGGTCGGCCTGGTCGGGATTCTCGGTGTTAGGGCAGTTGTCGCACAGGTCTCCTACGCCGTCGGAGTCGGCATCGACCTGGGGATTGCCGAAGTTGGCCTTCTCGATGCAGTTGTCGCATCCGTCCGGAATCCCGTCGCCGTCGGTGTCGTCGGTGGAGTTGGGCAACTCGACGCATCCGGCGACCTCGTCGGCGTTGGGAATGCCGTCGCCGTCGATGTCCGCGTCGCAGGCGTCGCCGAGGCCGTCACCGTCCAGATCGTTCTGGTCGGCGTTGGGTGCGCTGCAACTGGTGGGACTCACGCACTCGGCGCCGTAATTGGCGCAAAGGTCGGCGTAGGCGGCGCAGAGCGATCCGCACAAGTCCATGCAGTTCAGGCACTGGTCGACCTTCTTGCGGCTGCAGCCGCCGCCGTTTACGCAGCTGTTCCGGTCGGACTCGCAATCTTCCAGGCAGTCCTTCTGGAGATCCGCCCGGTCCTTGGGGAAGCGCTCGCAGCTGAGTATGCAGGCTTGCTCTTCCTGGTCGCAGGCGGCTACCTTCTCCTCGGAGCATCCGGAGTAGGCGTAGCAGTCCGGAGCGCCGGGTTTGCAGTCCGAGCAAGCCCGGACGGCGCACATCTCGTCGAGGGTCGTGCACTCTCCGGCGGTCATGGTGGCCATCGACTCGCAGGCGATCCAGTTGTCTTCCCAATCGGCCCGGGGATCGTCCGAATCCGAGGGCCAGGTTGCCCGGGACAGGCAGTCGCTCATGTTGCCGCGGCAGTTGTCGCAGGCGTCGCCGGTGCCGTCCGAATCCGTGTCGGCGTTGGTGGCATCGCCCGCTTCGGGACAGAAGTCGCTGGTGTTGGGTATTCCGTCGGCGTCGATATCGTCGTCGCAGGCGTCACCCAGGCCGTCATTGTCCAGGTCGGCCTGATCGGGGTTCTCGGTGTTCGGGCAGTTGTCGCCGGGGTTGTCCTCGTCGCCTTCGCGGGTCTCGATCTCGTCGCCGTCGGGGTCATCGTCCTGGTTGCAGGCGTCCCCGGGCTTAACGCCGTCGGTGTCGGTCTGGTCGGTGTCGGCGACCGAAGGACAGACGTCGCAGACATCGCCCACTCCGTCGCCGTCGGTATCCCGCTGGTTGGGATTGTAATCAGCGGGGCAATTGTCGTCCGGAATACCGTCGCCGCTCACGTCGGTGGACGGTACACCGTCGAAGTCCTCGTCGGTGACCAGCGTGTCGATTTGCAGCTCCTGCATCGTATAGAGCCGCCAGCCCTTCTTGAAGTTCACAGATCCACCGGGAACTCCCACGGTGTCGGCCATGATGAAATCGGGCAGGGTCGGCGGGGTACGCTCCAACCCGGTGAAGTTCAGCGAGTTGGACGCGTCGTTGTCGGCGAAGGCAAACACGTGGAAAGTGCAGTAGCCGTCGTTGCAGGTGCTGGGCGCGCACATGGGGTCGCTTTTGTCTTTTCTCAGATCGGTGCAGATGGGCGGGATGCAGTCCATGTCGCTCTTGCACTTCATCACCGGGACCATCAGGCCGTCGAACCAGCCGATCATGTCGCACTTGCCGTCGGCGTCGCAGGTGGCCGGATCCAGCCTGAGGTCGTTGACCGTGGTGCCGCCGACGGGGTATTTGGGCCGGCCGGCTTCCACGTCGTCGTCGTAGTCCTCCGGAACGATCTTCCACGGCTGGGGATCGGCCCAGGCGCCCACCAGGACCTTGGTCACTATGGTCCCTGACACCGCGCTCAAGGAAATGGTGTAGGCGGTGGGCTCGTCGGTCTGGTACCATTTCAACCAGCGCAGGTAGTAAATGCTGGTGGGGTTGGCCGCGACGTTCAGCGAAACCGGCGGATAGCCGGTCAAGTCCCAGGAAATGAAGGTCAACTCGTCGTCGCCTTCCTTGAGCTCATAAAGGATGGGTACGAAGCCGTCCCATTCGGCGTTCTCCCAGGTGGTGTCGATAGTCAGGGTGCACTTCTTGTCCACCTGCCACTTGAACCAGACGGTGTGGGGCTCGCACCAGCCGCCGATGTACATTCCGGCGATCGAACCCTTGACTACCAAGGCAGGCTGGTCGGCCATCACCATGGGAAGCAGGTAGGCCTCATCGACCTCGTCGTTGACCTTGCCGGTCGTAAGATCGATCGGGCAGTTGCCCGGCTCTCCCCCTTGAACTGTGACCCCCTCCGCGGCCTCCTGGGGCTCCAGGGGGCTCAATTCGGCGGGGATCCGGATGGTCCCCCGAATCTCCGTGTACTCTTGCACCACGTCTGGATCGTAGACGGTGTCGCACGCCAAAAGCGGCAACAGCAACAACCCGGTCAGTGGCACTGCAAGTACCGCCAGCTTGCCTCTCTTCATGAGTGGCCTCCTTCTTTTACCTGGTTTTCTTATACCCGCGAACCAAGAAGCGGCCGTAACACATTCTCCCACATCAAGGCAAGGAAATTCGTTTACAAATCTGCATTGTTCCACAAAGTAGCGGTTAAATTTCTCTTGCAAGCCGGAGAAAAACCCATTAATTAGAGTGGGCTCGCGCATGGAAAGGCCACTCAAATATCCGCAGGTGCTGATTCTCGCTGTTCTGCCGCTGCTGGCAACCGGCTGCGGGCTGGTTGACACCATCAATGCGCGCGGGCTGGCCCGTGAAGGCAACGCGTTGTATCTCAAGTCCAACTACCGAAAAGCCATCGAGAAATACCAGCAGGCGCTTCAGCTCGACCCGGACACTCCCAACCTGCACCTCAACCTGGGGTACTCCTACTTCTCCATTTACAACCCCAACTCGGAGTCCGAGCAGGACCGCCTGGCGGCCAAGGAAGCGGTGAAATACTTCTCAGAGCACCTCGAACGCCACCCCGGCGACGAGAACGCCCGGATATTCCAGATCAAGACCCTGCTGACCGCGGCGCCCTCCGATCCCGAACTGGCCGACCGGGCCCTGAAAACCTTTCTCAAGATGCTTGAGGAGAACCCCAAGGACCACGAGGCCCGCCAGTACCTGATCACCCTGTTCATCGACTGCAAGCGCTACGAGGACGCGGTGAAGTTCTTCGAGGACGAGCTGCGGGCCAAGCCCGACGACATCGAGACCATGAAGATCCTGGCCATCGTCGCCGACAAGAGCGACCGGATCCAGGAAGCCATCGAATGGTACTGGCGCCGGGCCGAGGTCACAAAGGACCAGGAGAAGAAGGCGACGCTCTTCTACGAGATCGGCACCTACACCTGGAACATGCTGCACTACCAGCCCGACCGGGTCACCGGCCCCGCGGCGATAAAGATCGCCGACCAGGGGATCGAAGCCTGCCGCTACGCCATGCAGCTCAAGGAGAAGTACGCCGAGGCCATGGTATACGGCAACCTGCTCTATCTCAAGCGGGCGGTGTACGAAAGCGAGGAAGTCGGCAGAACCTGGGATCAGGCTATCGCCTTCGAAATGCGGGTGGAGGCGGGCAAGATCCTGGGCGAGCGCAAGAAGAAGGCCGAACAGGCCAAGCTGGAAGAAAAAAAGAAAGACGGTACCCAAGAGGGTTCCCCGGACGTTAAATCCCAATAGGACAACGTCAAAGGGGATTTGGACATGTTCGAGTCATTTACCCAGAAGCAGAAAGGCCGCGGCAAACGCCTGAGTGTGGTGCTGATGGCTTCGGTGTGCTTTCACGGCATCCTGATTGCCATCATTCTGTTCGTGGATCACATGCGCATCGATGCGGTGCCGCAACCGCCGGTGATGATCACCTTCGTGGACTACGCCGCCCTGCCGCCGCCGCCACCGCCGCCGCCGCCGCCCAAGAAGAAATCCAAACCCAAGACCGAGCCCAAAGTCGAAGAAGTCAAGGTGGAGCCCAAGATCAAGGAGTTCATGGCCCCCAAAGAGATCCCCCAGGAGAAACCCCGCGAGCCCGACTCGATGGACGATGTGGACGAGGGCGTGGAAGGCGGGGTCGAGGGAGGCGTGGTCGGCGGAGTAGTCGGCGGAGTAATCGGCGGCATGATGGACGCGCCCCCGCCGGCGCCACCGCCCCCGCCGCCGCCCAAGCCCACCTACCAGCCTCCCGAGGTGATCAAGAACCGCCGGGTAGCCGGCAGAGACCCGGCCTACCCGCGCATAGCCAGGGCGGCCGGACTGGAAGCCACCATCATCGTCAAGATCTTCATCACCCCCGAAGGCCGGGTGGGAGAAGTAAAGTTTCTCAAGAGCGACAAACACTTCGAGCCGGCGGTGCGGGAGGCCCTGAAGGACTGGAGATTCACCCCGCACATGATCAACAACCGGCCAGTGGGCACCTACACGGTTTACAAGTTCGTGTTCAAGCTGGAGTAGCTCCGGGAGGAAAGCATGGAATTTACCATTCCGCACATGTGGGCAGCTATGGGATTCATCGCCAAGACGGTGGTGATCATCCTGGGCGTCATGTCGATCTTCGTAGTGGCGGTTTCGGTCGAGCGTCTGATCGTATTCATCAAGGCCAAGCAGCAGTCGCGCACTTACGCCATGCTGATCCAGGACCTGCTCAAGCAGAAGAAGTACCGGCAGGCCGCCGATGCCGCCCTGCAGTTCAAGAGCAGCCACATAGCCAAGGTCATCCGCTCCGGCCTGCTGGAGTATATAAAGGGCAACATGCTCGACACTGCCGAAGCCGGCGGCGAAGTCTGCGCTCCCGGCTACGACGTGCTCGGCGCGGTAAACCGGGCGATTGAGAAATCCGGCGCCCGGGAGATGGCCGGCATGCGCCGGGGCCTGGCCGGCCTGGCGACGGTGGGCTCGACCGCCCCCTTCGTGGGGCTGTTCGGCACGGTTTTCGGCATCATCAATTCCTTCCAGGGCATGGCCGCCGAAGGCGGCGGCGGCCTGGGCGCGGTGGCCGGAGGAATCGCCGAGGCGCTGATTACCACCGGCGCGGGCATCGGCGTGGCGGTTCTGGCGGTGCTGCTGTACAACTACTTCACCAGCCGGGTGGATTCCCTGCAGGTGGACACCAACGAGTCCGCCATCGAGATCCTGGACGTTCTGGTCAAGGGCCACGAGGCGGCGCCGTCCGCCAAGGCGTAACCCGGGAGGTCGCCTCATGGCGATGCAGATGGGCGGAAAGGGCCTGAACTCCGAAATCAACGTGACGCCCCTGGTGGACGTCATGCTGGTGCTCTTGATCATCTTCATGGTGGTCACGCCCATGCTCCAGCGCGGCAAGGCCGTGCAGCTTCCCCAGACCCGGCAGCCGGAGAAGCAGCCCGACGAGGGCAAGGACATAGTAGTGTCGGTCCAGTGGCTCAAGAAAGGCGCCGGCTTCGTCACCAAGATCTACATGGGGCAGGATCCGGTCAACGAGGAAAGGCTGCGCACCCGCCTGCTGGACGAGCTGCGCAAGGATCCCGGCAAGAGCATCTACCTCAAGGGAGACAAGCGGCTTAACTACGGAGCGGTGCGCCAGGTGATGGAGATCTGCCACGAGGCCGGTTTCCAGCAGGTCAAGCTGGCCACCGAGGAGTTGAAGACGGAGAAGCAAGGCTGATGGCAATGCAAATGGGCAAAGGCGGCGTGCAGTCGGAGATGAACGTAACGCCGCTGATCGACATCCTGCTGGTGCTTTTGATCATCTTCATGGTGGTCACCCCGCTGATGATGATGCAGCACAGCGTGGAGGTGCCCAAGAAGGCCGAGATCGACATGCCCCCCGACATCACCTCCGACCAGGTGGTGCTGACCTACACCAAGGACGAGGACGTCTATCTGAACCAGAACAAGGTCGAGGTGCCCAAGTTGACCCTGCGCCTCGACGAAATCTTCAAGAACCGCCGGGACAAGACCATCTTTCTAAACATCGATCCCGAGGCCAACTACGGCAAGGCCCTGGCGGTAATCGACACGGTAAGAAACTCCGGCCTGGAACGCCTGGCGGTGATCACCTTGAAGAAGGGCGAAAAATTCCAGATCCCCAGTGCCCCCACCACCACTACCGCAACTGGAATTGAAGTACCGCTCGGTACCGAGTAGAGCTATTCAGACTCGTCAGACTTGTCAGACTCGTCAGACTTGTCAGACTCGTCAGACTTGTCAGACTGGTCAGACTGGTCAGACTGGTCAGACTGGTCAGACTCGTCCGGCACCATCCCGGCTTCCTGCCCCGGCGGAGGCAGTTCCTCATCCTCGAGGGCCGACTGGGTGGACGCCGAGAGGGTGGCCAGCACCACCGAGAGCGCCATGAAGAGAATCGCCATTCCCGCGGTCAGCTTGTGCATGAAGGTGGTCTGCCCGCGAGCACCGAACAGGGTCTGGCTCCCGCCCCCGAAGGCCGCGCCCATGCCGGCCCCCTTGCCCGACTGCAGCAACACCACCATGATCAGCAAGACGGATACCAGTACGTGAACAACGACGATGAACGTATACATGTCAAAAGACTCCCAGGATCAGCTTCGATAGTTGAGTATCCCCGAGAAGCTGTCGGCTTTCAAGCTTGCTCCACCAACCAGCGCCCCGTCAATGTCCTCCATGGCCATCAACTCCTTGACATTGGAGGGTTTGACGCTGCCGCCGTACTGGATACGCACCCCGTCGGCTACCGCGGAGCCGTACAGTTCCAAGAGCAGGCCGCGCAGGTGGGCGTGGACTTCCTGCGCCTGGTCGGGGGTGGCGGTCTTGCCGGTTCCGATGGCCCAGACCGGCTCGTAGGCGACAGTGGTGTTCCGCATCTTGGCTTCGGGCAGATCCTTCAAACCGCCCTTGAGCTGGGTGGCGACCACCTCCATGGTCTTGCCGGCTTCCCGCTGCTTCAGCGACTCGCCGATGCAGACTATGGGATGCAAGCCCGCCCGGTGGGCGGCGTGCAGCCGCTTGTTTACGGTTTCGTCGGTCTCATGAAAGAACTGCCGTCGTTCGGAGTGGCCGATGATCACATACCGGCAGCCGATCTCCTTTACCATCTCCGCCGAGATCTCCCCGGTGAAGGCCCCGGACACCTCCCAGTGGCAATTCTGCGCGGCCACTCCAATCCGGCTGCCCTTGACCGCCTCCAGGACGGCACAAAGCGCGGTGGATGCGGGCGCCAGGGCCATGTCGATGCCCTCCAGCCGGCCGCAGGATACGGCCAGGGCCCGGGCCAGGTCTCCGGCCTCGGCCGAGGTCAGGTTCATCTTCCAGTTTCCGGCAATAAACGGGGTTCGCATGATTCACTCCCTCAGGAATCCAGGGCGGCGATGCCCGGCAGACTTTTGCCTTCCACGAACTCCAGGCTGGCGCCTCCCCCGGTGGAAATGTGTGAAATCTTGTCGGCCAATCCGCTCTGGCGGATGGCCGCGGCCGAATCCCCTCCCCCGACCACCGATACCGCGTTGGACTCGGCCAGAGCCGCGGCTACTCCCAGGGTGCCGGCGGCGAAGGGCTCGCGCTCGAACACTCCCATGGGCCCGTTCCAAAAAACCGTCCGGGCGGACTTCAGCCGCCCGGCATAGTCGGCCACCGTCTGCGGCCCGATGTCCAGGCCCATCTTGCCCGCGGGAATGTCCCCGGTGACCGCCTGGGAATCCTCCGACTCCAGATCGTCGGCGACCACGTGGTCCTGGGGAAGAACCAGTTCCACCTTGCGCTCTTCTGCGATCTTGAGGATCTCCCTGGCCACCCGCAAGTTGTCTTCGTCCACCTTCGAGCCGCCCACCTGGTCTCCCCGGGCTTTTAGGAAGGTGTAGGCCATGGCCCCGCCGATCAGCACCGCATCGGCCTTGGTCAAGAGGTTCTTGATCACGCCGATCTTGTCCTTGACCTTGGCGCCCCCCAGTATGGCCACGAACGGCCGGGCCGGCCGGCCCAGCGCGTCACCCAGGAACTTGAGCTCCTTGCGGATCAAGTAGCCCACGCCCTTCTCGGTGAAGTGGCCGACCATCCCCGCGGTGGACGCATGGGCGCGATGGGCGGTGCCGAAGGCGTCGTTGACGTAGACTTCGGCCAGCTGGGCCAGTTTCTCACAGAAGGCGGGATCGTTCTTGGTCTCCTCCTTGTGGAAGCGCAGGTTCTCCAGCAGCAGCACCTGGCCGTCCCGCAAGTCCGACACCAGCTTCTTCACCCCGTCGCCCACGCAATCGTCGGCGGCGATGATGTCCACTTCCAGCAACTCGGCCAGGCGGGCCCCTACCGGCTCCAGCCGCAACTCGTCCACAACCTTTCCCTGGGGCCGGCCCAGGTGGGAGGCCAGGATCACCCGGGCGCCCCGGGCCACCGCGTGGCGGATGGTGGGCAGGGCCGCTCGTACCCGGGTGTCATCGCTGATGTTCCCCTGAGACAGCGGCACGTTGAAGTCCACCCGGATGAAGGTGCGCTTGGAACCGATGGCCAGGTCTTCGATGAAGCGGATCGCCATTGCTCAGCTCATTACGTGAGTCACCATGTCCAGCATGCGATTGGCGAATCCCCACTCGTTGTCGTACCAGGAGAGCACCTTGACCAGTTTGCCGCCCATCACCGCGGTCTGGGATGCGTCCACGATGGATGAGAGGGGGTTCCCGCAGTAGTCGATGCTGACCAGGGGGTCTTCGCTGAAGCCCAGGATGCCCTTCAACGCCCCCTCGGAGGCCTGCTTCAGGGCCGCGTTCACTTCCTCCTGGGTTGCTTTTTTCTTCAACAACGTGACCACGTCGACCAGCGAAACATTTGAAGTGGGGACCCGGATGGATATCCCGTCCAGCTTGCCCTGCAAGTCGGGCAGCACCATGCCCACCGCCCGGGCCGCCCCGGTGGTGGTGGGGATCATCGACACCGCCGCCGCCCGCGCCCGTCTGAGGTCGCTGTGGGGCAGGTCCAGCAGGCGCTGGTCGTTGGTGTAGGAGTGGATGGTGGTCATGATCCCGTGCTCGATCCCGAAGGAGTCGTGCAGCACCTTGGCCACGGGCGCCAGGCAGTTGGTGGTGCAGGAGGCGTTGGAGAAGATGGTGTCCTTCTGGGGATCGTAGCTCTTGTGGTTGACCCCGTAGACGAACGCGCGGATGTCCTTGCCCTTCGGCGGCGCCGACAGCATGACCCGCTTGGCTCCCGCCTTGATGTGCTTCTGGCAGCTCTCGGAGTCGCGGAAGATGCCGGTGCACTCCAGGACCACGTCGACTCCCTTGTCCTTCCAGGGAAGCTCGGCGGGATCGCGGATGGCGGAGATCTCCACCTTGTCGCCGCCGATGGTCAGGCTCTGGTCTCCGACTTCCACGTCGGTTTCGAAAACGCCGTGAACCGAATCGTACTTGAGCAGGTGACCCAGCGTTTTGGCATCGGTGATGTCGTTGATGTGGATCATGTCGAACTTGTCTTTGAGGCCGTACTTGTGGATGGCCCGGGTCACGCACCGGCCGATCCGGCCAAAGCCGTTGATACCAATCTTGAACGCCATGAAATACCTCCTGAAGGATTATTGGAAACTTTCCGCCACCCTACAGCAAGCGGCGGAAAATGCTTCTATCCCAGAGGCAAGAAACTGTCAACAACTCTTTTGTTTTTCGGGGAAAACGGGTGCTTACAACTGACGGGGCAGACCCCCGGGTGCAAACCCGCCTTCGCACCCGGCCCATTTCTACCCGGAATAAGTTTTCTCAGTCGGCCTTGATGATCTTCCACCACAGCTCGCGGCCGGACAGCGCCGCAAAGCCCAGCCGCCGGCCGTCGGAAGAGAACTTCAGCATCCCCACCCAATCGTATTTCTCGCCGGACTGCTCCCCCACCACCGCGGTCCATTTACCCTCGTCGTCCATGGCGGCGAAGGCCAGCTGCTTGCCGTCTGGGGAAAACACCGGCCGCCCCACCAGGTCGAAACGCCGGTCCTCGCGGTCTCCCTCCACCAGCAGCCACTTGTCCCGCTCGCGCACCCGGTAGGCCAGGCGGTGGCCCCTGGGTGCGAAGACCGGCCAGTCGACGTTGTCGTAAGTTTTTTGCTCCTTGCCGTTCTGCACCATCCGGCATCCGCTGTCGTTCTTGGCCACGTAGGCCAGGACCTTCCCGTCGGGACTCCAGGTGGGCCAGCGCACCTCGGCGTAGGCCTTCTGCGGCTCGGCCCCCACCACCACGAAGGCCTCGCCGCCGCTTATGGCCACGTAAGCCATTCCCTTCCCGCCCGGCTGGAACACGGGCCTCTTGACCGAATCGTATTTTTCCCCCGCCTGCTTGTCCCTGACAACGCACCACTGGGTGCCCTCCATCGCGGTGTAGGCCGCCGACTTTCCGTCGTAACTGAAGACCGGCCAGCCAACCCGTGAGAACGCCGGGCCGGGATGCTGGTTGATCACCACCCGCCAGTCGGAGCCGTCCATGGCGCAATAGGCAAAGCGCTTCCCCCCGGGACTAAACACCAGTTTGTCGGCGAAGGCGTGCGGCTCGCCGGCCTTCCCGTCCACCACCACGAACCATTCCGCACCCTTTTTGGCCAAATAACCCAGGTGCCGGCCGTCGGCGCTCGTGGCGATCCACCCGATGCGATCGTGTGGCGGACCCGGCTTGCCGCCCACCACCACCCGCCAGTTCTGGAATGAAACCTCCAGCCCGGGGCGGAACACTACCCGGTCCACCAGACTGAGATCATAGGGAGGAATGGGCTCGTAGATCACGATCCGGCGGCCGGATTTCTCTGCGTTCATTCCCAGGTATTCACAATAGGGGCTGAAGGCCGCCACTACCCAAGGCATATCCTTCGTTCCCGCACTCAGCGACCAGTCCAGGACTGTCTCCACCCGGGGAAAGACGGCGCCGGCGGCCGCGTCTTCGAACTGGAATTTCCCCGGCAGGCCGTCGATGGTTTGGGGCTCGTAGTGCTTGGGCAGGACGCGTTCCAGCAGGGTTCCCACCTGGCGCTCGGTTCCCAGGTCGTCTGCCAGGGCCGCCGGCGATATCAACAACCAGATCACCAGGACTCGATTCATGACAGGTTCAGCTCTCCCAAAAGCGCCAGGTGGAAGAATGCGCAGATCACCAGGGCGTGCTTGATGGTCTTGTCGCGCATCAGGCCGGGGATTTCCTCCAGCGGTCGTTCCTCCACATCGATTTCCTCGTTGGGATCCGGCCGCGGCTCGGTGGTCCGGCGGGCCTGGCGGGCGATGAAGGTATAGGTCCGGTTGGTCTGGAAAGCCGGGTTGGGCTCCACCACTCCGATCTGCTCCCAGCTTTCGGCGGTATAGCCGGTCTCCTCGGCCAGTTCGCGCCGGGCGGCCTGAAGCGGCGGCTCGTCCGCCTCGGCCATGCCGCCGGGGATCTCGACGGTCACTTCGCGGGTGCCGTGGCGGTACTGGCGGATCAGCACCACGTTGCCTTCAGCGGTGACGGCGATTACGTTGACCCAATCGGGCGTCGCCAGGATATCGAATTCGTGTTCGCGGCCGCTGTTTTCCGAGCGGGAACGCTCCTTGTGCACGGTGAAGATGTCGGCTTGGTAGACTTTCGAGCTATCGAGTCGTTTCCAGGGTCTTACCATCCTTCTTCACCTCCCGCGAAAAGCTTGCCGATCGGCGGCGATTGCGGCATTGTAGCCTAGGGATTGTACCAGAAGCGGAGGTGAGCTCCCATGAAATACATTCTGGCATTCATGGTCATCGTGGCGCTGGGCGTCGGCGGCTATGTCTACTTCACCCAGCCGGACGAGATACCCAACATCATGCTCAAGAGCTCGGACGGGCGCCAGGTCGATCTGGCCGCCATGCACGCGGGCAAGGCCGAGCTTTTGATGATCTTTTTGTTACCCAACTGCCCGATTTCCAAGTTCTCCCTGGGGCTGGTCAACCAGTACTACCCCAACTATTCTGCCAGCATCGCCTTCGCCGGGCTGTTCTTCGGCAACCAGTCCACCGCCGACCGGTTCAAGTCCGACCAGCAACTCCCCTTCCCGGTCTACGGCATCCGCGACGCCGTAGATCCTTACGCGGTCAACGAGCTGATCGAAACCGTCGGCACCTCCCACGGCACCCGCGCCGCGGTCTACGGCGGCACCATCGTGGTAGTCAACGAAGACCGCAAGGTCCTCTTCAAGCTGGAGAAGGACGACGTCAAACAGCTCCCCGAAAAGCTGGCCGACCTGGGATACTGATTGCCGACCGAGTTGTTAATCCGCGACGTGCGCGTGCCCTTGGAGGCGGCCGGGGAGGATCCGGTGGTGCTGGCGGCGGCGCACTTGTGCGTGCCTTCCGACCAGGTGACCTCCGCCGAGATCGTGCGGCGGTCGATCGACGCGCGGCGGGGGCGGCCGCGGTTTGCGCTTTCGATGCGGGTGCGGCTGGACCAGGTGCCCGCCCAGCTTCCCCAGGGGGCGGTGACCGCACCGGAGGAGGAGCCGCTGGCGCCGCCGCCGAAGGTCTCCGGGCGGCACGACGTGGTGATCGTCGGCGCGGGTCCGGCGGGGCTGTTCGCCGCGCTGCGTATGTGCCAGGCGGGGCTCAAGCCCACCGTGATAGACCGCGGCCGGGAGTTGGAGAGCCGCCAGCGCGACGTGTCCAACCTGTTTGCAAACGGCCTGCTGGATCCCGAGTCCAACCTGCACTTCGGGCTGGGGGGGGCGGGGGCTTTCTCCGACGGCAAGCTGTTCACCCGCCAGAGCCACCCGGCGGTACGCACGGTTCTCTCGATTCTGCAGGAGCACGGGGCGGGCAGCCGCGACGACATCCTGGTCGACTCCCAGCCGCACGTGGGCACCGACCGTTGGCCGGCGGCGCTGGAGCGCTTCCGCGAAGACCTGGAGTCGCAGGGTTGCTCGTTCCTCTTCGAGACCAGGGTCACCGGTCTGGAGGTGCACGA
>Ga0272442_10000616_pt1 | contig 55974 bp, 62 predicted proteins | sample SSMForm2O_FD_200262 | JGI IMG/M metagenome (GOLD analysis project Ga0272442, IMG submission 200262) | Marine sediment archaeal communities from Little Sippewissett salt marsh, Falmouth, MA, United States - SSM-Form-2O | ecosystem: Environmental > Aquatic > Marine > Wetlands > Sediment ... | reverse complement strand
GGGGTGTTAGAAGAAGTCATTGTATGGGTATTTTGTTGATTCCGATTATTCTTTATTTTGTCTGAGTAATTATTCCTTAAATATAGATTCTTCAATTTTTTCATAAAATTTTTCAAAATTAATGCTAAATTCCTTTCCAATAAGAAGTGCGGCTACTTCTTCTGTAATATTTTTCTCTTTTGCTAAGTTATCAATTTTATTGTTTATTTGCGATTCGTCCAGATTTGACTTTTCAACTAATATTTTTTTTATTTCTTCTAAAGGGATTGCTTTTTTTTCCTGTTTCTTCTTAGCTTTCTCTATTTCAAAAACTCTTTTTGATGGAGTAAAACCAATTGGTATTTTTGTTTTTTCATAGTCAAATTTTGGTTTTAGTATATCTTCTCTTTTTGTGAGCAAATTTTCCTTTATAGCTATAGATATAAAAGATTTAGCATCATCGGGCGTAAACCAATTCAACTCCATTGAAAGAGCAAGATAGAGATCAGAAAACTTAAGCGTATCTTTTCCACTTCTTTTAAACAAAAATGATATTATTATCTCTTTTTCAGAGTCCATTTCTAAACTCCTTTCTCTTTTCAAAATCAACTAATATTCCTTTGATTCCAAATTCTTTCCAATAAGAAATATTTTTTGAATTTGACTCATAAGTAAAAATATTTTTCTTTTTAGTAATTGTTTTAAAATAATCGCTATTTTGAAAAGAAGATTCGATGTCTTTTTTTGAATAGAAATTTACAAACCCATCTAATTGCCCCCTATTCATATCCTTAAAATCATATTTTCCTTTATACTCAAAGTCAATATTTGTAAAAATTTTATTTTCTGTGATATCTTTTATGTCTGAAAGTTCAACATTTGGCCAAAGTGGTTTTCTTAAAGTTATTGCTGTTGCTCCTGCCATAACGGCATCAACAACATCACCAAGATTCTTTGGACCAAAGTCAACCCATAAATCAAAAGAGGAAGAAAATCTTTGAATTGTACAAAGATTTGGTTTATTTTTATCAATGCCATCAAAATCTAAAATGTATACTTTTTCATCTTGGTCAATCTGATCTTTAATATCTTTTAAAAAAGTTTTCGGATAGTCTAATATTTTTCTTTTTTTCAGTTTTATTAGTGGAATAATCTCCATAGACCTACAAAGAATTAACAGTAATAAAGGTTTTTCAATGCAATAAAAAAGAATATAGATTAGGAAATTATCTGCCTAATCTTTTCTCTGCTTCTGCAATTGTTAATCTTGTCTTAATAACTGTGTCTGGGTTTAGTGAAATACTATCAATTCCGCATTCTACCAAAAACTCTGCAAACTCTGGAAAGTCAGAAGGTGCTTGTCCACAAATTCCTACCTTTCTTCTTGGTTCATGTTTATGAGCGGTATCAATTACAGATGCTACTAGTCTTTTTACTGTATCATTTCTTTCATCAAAAATGTGAGCTACCAAGTCAGAGTCCCTATCAAGACCTAGTGAGAGTTGTGTCAAGTCATTTGAACCTATACTGAAACCATCAAAAATATCTGCAAATTGATCAGCAACAATTACATTTGATGGTATCTCGCACATTACATAAATTTCAAGACCGTTTTCACCTTGTTTTAAACCATACTCTTTCATGATTTCAACTACCTTTCGGCCTTCATCAGGTGTTCTACAGAATGGTATCATCGGTTTAATGTTTGTAAGGCCCATTTCGTTTCTTGCCTTTTTTAAAGCTTCACATTCAAGACCATATGCGGGTTTGAATTTTTCATCGTAATATCTAGAGGCGCCTCTCCATCCTATCATTGGATTGTGTTCTTTAGGTTCATACAGATATCCGCCAATTAGATTTGCATATTCATTTGTTTTAAAATCTGACATACGAACAATAACATCGCTAGGATAGAAACCTGCAGCAATCTTTGCTATTCCTCTAGCAAGAGTATCCACAAAGAACTCTACCTTGTTATCATACCCTATACTTTTTTCATCTATTTGTTTTATAACTTCTGCAATCTTTGGATCATTTGAAGCTTTCTTCTTTAGTTCCTCGTACTCAAGTAAAGCAAGTGGATGAATTCCAATATGTGAGTTTATGATAAACTCTTCTCTAGCAAGACCGACCCCATTATTTGGTATTTGGCCTTGTTGGAATGCTTTTTCAGGAACTCCAACATTCATCATAATCTGTGTTTTTGTATCAGGTATTTGATCAAGTTTTAATTCATCTTTTCTAAATTTCAGAAGGCCTTCATAAATACGTCCAACACCTTCTGAACAATCAACGGTTACATTTGATCCCTTTGAAATTGTTAAAGTACCTTTTCCCGTTCCAATAACACAAGGAATTCCAAGTTCACGGGAAATAATTGCAGCATGACAAGTTCTTCCACCTCTATTTGTTACAATTGCACCAGCAATTTTCATAATTGGTTCCCAATCAGGGTCTGTCATATCTGTAACTAGAACCTGTCCTTTCTCAAACATGCTAATGTCCTTTGAGTGTTCAATTACATTTACTTCTCCCTGCCCTATCATGCTTCCAACTGCTTCTCCTTCAACTAGTATTTTTCCTTTCTCTTCAAGCACATATGTATTTAATGTTGCAACGTCTTTTTGAGAGTGAACTGTTTCTGGTCTTGCTTGAACAATAAAAAGTTCACCAGTTTCTCCATCCTTTGCCCATTCTATATCCATTGGTTTTTTGTAGTGATCCTCAATTATGTTTGCCCATTTTGCTAGTGTTATAATCTCATCTTCATTTATCACAAATTTATTTTTATCTTCCTCATTAACATCTTGTTGTATTGTTCCTTTCTCACCATAAATCATACGTTTTTCTTTTGAACCTATCTTTTTCTCAAGAATCGGTTTAAAACCATCTTTTAAAGTTGGTTTAAAAACATAAAATTGATCAGGATTTACTGCACCTTGTACAACATTTTCTCCAAGCCCGTAAGCACCTGTTAGATAAACTGCATTTTTAAAACCACTTTCTGTGTCAATTGAAAACATTACGCCTGCACTAGCTAAATCAGAACGTACCATCTTTTGAACTCCAACAGATAAAAATACATCAAAATGATCAAAGCCCTTATCTACTCTATAAGAAATAGCTCTGTTAGTAAATAAAGAAGCAAAGCAGTCTCTTACCTTTTCTATTAATTCGTCTTCTCCTCTTACATTTAAGTATGTTTCTTGCTGTCCTGCAAAACTTGCATCAGGTAAATCTTCGGCTGTTGCACTACTTCTCACTGCGACATCAACATTTTTACCATAGCGATTCTCCATTTCTCTATAATGCTTACGAATGTCCTCTTCAAGATCAGATGGAAGAGGGGTGTTTTTAATAAGCTCTCTAACTTTCTGACCTCTTTCAGCAAGGTTATTTACATCATGTGTATCTAAATCAGATAATATTTCCTTTATTTTTTTATCAATTCCTGCTTTTTCAACAGTGTATTTATACGCATATGCTGTTACTGCAAAACCTGAAGGAACGTTTACTCCTTTTTCTCCAAGATTTCTTATCATTTCTCCAAGAGAGGCGTTTTTTCCACCGACTGATGGAACATCTTCGATTCGTAAATCTTCAAACCATTTGTTGAATTCTTCAATCATAATTTCACTTCCAAAATGCTTGGAGGGTAATATAAACCTCTATTTAAACCCTTTTTTGATAAATATTTTTGAAAAATAGTTTAGACCGGATGGTCATGAAGCCTTTTTACGTTTTTATCGTAACTATACCATTTCTTTGGCCAATTGGTATTATGTAATTTTAATTCATTTAAAACATGTTGCTTTATCCATGCTGTTCTTATGCTTTCCTCTGGGTGTTTCTCAATTTTATCTGCAATATTTCTTGCAACATCAACCGGTGCGCCGGTTTTTACAGCACTTACTACAATTTTTTCTTTTATGAAAGGCTCTTTTTTTCCGTTTCTTTTTATTACAGTTTTAGGCATTTTTTATTCCTCGATAAATACTGCAGCAGCTAAAACTGTTGTCCATAATCCATTTTTATCTCCTTGTGCAGTTTGTACAATACTTTGAGTTCTAACAAATCTTCCACTCATCTTATATTCCTGTTTTCTTTCATCCCATGCTTTTTCTAAATTAAAATCTAGCCCTAAAGTTGTTGCAAGCATAGTTGCTGCCAAATCTTCAGCGTAATCTCCAGCCTTTTGTGCTTTTTCACCAAAACTGTGATGTTCAGAGATGTAACCATAGCTGTTCTTTTCTTTTGGTACTGCAACTCCAATAGCGGCTCCTACTAATCTATTAGGTTCATTTGTTTTATTTCTTGACATCACACAATATGTTATTTCACCTGGGTTTAGTAATTGCATCCCTTTCTCCCGAGTCAATATTTTACAATTTCTTGGTACAATACTTGAAACGCTTACCAAATTACATTTCTCAATTCCCGCATTTCGTAATGCTAACTCAAAAGATTGGAGCTCATGTTTATGTCTTCCAACCCCTTTTGTAAAAAAAAGTTTTTTTGGTACCATAATTCGCAGAGATGAATTATTTTAATTTAAATATATCTATGACTTTTACTATTCATTTCCGTCTTCATTATCTTTTTGATCTGCTTTTGAGTCTGATTGCATTTTTAGAAGATCACGCATTTGTTTTTGAATGTCAACTTGTTCTTTTTGGAATGCCACCTGTTCCTGCTGATATGGGGTTATAACATTTCCCTGTACCATTTCCTCAACAAGTTTTTTTACTTCTTTATAGGGATATACTCCATGGAGTTCGTAATAACTTCTTGCGCGAGGAGTTTGAACTTCTTTTCCTCCACCAAAAAGACCTAAAAACTTTACTTTTTTCTCTCCTAATGAAACCCCTCCACCTGCAAATGATTTATCACTTCCAAGTCCAAAACCTGATTGACTTATGGGAATAATTGTTCCAAACCCAAAGATTTGGCCAATGATTCCTTGTTTTGCATTTATATCTGTTACCTTATCATATCTTAAAGTTCTTTCTTGTTTTGTTATAATTCCTCCTTTGAATTTTATTCGTTGATTTGAGATATAATATTTATGGGAGCGACGATAAAATTCAACAAATATAAATCCTAAAATTGAAATAAAAATTGTATAAACTGGAACAAAAACACCAATTACATCTTGTAAGCCTAACCAAAAAATAAAACCAGTACCACTTGCAACAATACAGGTATAAAGAATAAAAATACTCCATCTAATAGTAATAAGGGATGCAACTATTCCAGCTAATAATAGACCAATCGCCCAAAGAGATAGTGATAGCAAAAAATTGTTAACAAAAAATTTTTGCCATTCTGAAGCATTTATCACCCATAATACAAGTACTCCCCAAATCACTAGAAATATACTTAATGATTGATATCTCATAAATGACAGTGGATGTGGTGAAAGAATCTTTTCTACTCTTTCACCTTTCAGCAGTTCATCCTCATCCATCTTTTACACCTTTTCTTTTCTTTTTTAACTTTTTTATATCGCTCTTGGTTTTAAATTTATCTGTTTTCCTTTTTGTTAAAAAATATGTTACCGTAATAGTCGATAATATTAATATTAAAATCGACAAAGGTCTAGTAAAATCTGTTGGAATATAAAAAAAGAAAACTCTTGCAAATATATAAGATGTAGGCATTGTTATATATGGTAGAGCTTTCTTATTGCCTGAAATTTCATCAGATGTTTTTATTAGAATTAGTATCAAATCAGCAATAATAATTGATAGTATTGAAATTATTGAAAGCCAACCCAAAATAACAAACAAAGCAACATACCAATTTATATTAAACCAGAAGGAAACATAAAATAAAATATAAGCAAGCGTAAAAAGAATTATCAGATATAGTGGCTTATTTAAAAAAAGCGCTTTTATGTTTTTTAAATCATAAAGCATGTCTACCTTTTCTTTTTTCTCTTTTCCAATATAGCTAGGACGTATACCCATCCCAAGAAATATCATTAAAATTAAGAATCCAAAATGTGCTGGATGCAAAAGATCGATATTGAAAAGGAAATTTAAAAATGCATTTGTAAAAGAAAATAGGCTTGCCCCAAAAGATGTTATTTGTTCACCAAATGTGTATCTTAATTCTTGCAATTGAGTTGCAGTAGTAATTTCAAAACCACTGTTCATTAGGAAAAATAAACAGATTAGCAACAAGAATGCTGGTATAAAAAAGGGGCCAATAAACAAAAAAACGTTTGAGACCCATTCAAAAATTCCTTTTTTTTCTTTTTTTGGAGCAACTTTCCCATAATCAATATCAATATAAAAATTTGAAATACCACTTTTTGTAACTGTATAACCTAAAGCATGACATATTGTTTGAAAAAATATCCCTAGAAAATTTGTAAACCTACAAAATGGTTCATGCTTTGGTCTAATTTTTGAAAGTAGATATTTTTCGCTTTCAATAAAAACAAGTTGAATAAACCAGAAAAGTAATACTCCTAGTATAGGTGCAAGCGGTGCAAACACTACAATATCAATTGATGAGGCTTCCATCCTTCTCCAAATTGTGATATATGTTTTTTTATTTAAAATATTGTTTCTTAAGTAAATTTAAATTTATTTTCTACGCTCAACAAGAATTGTGCATTTTGTAGCAATTGCACCAATCACGCCAAGAGCAGCAAGCCATGGGGCAATTACTGCACCAATTAATCCAACAGTTGCAGGTAGATCAAGTAATATTTTTCCATTCTCATCTTTTATAATTATTCTTCTCACATTTCCTTCATGAAGTAGTTTTTTAACGGTTTTTACGAGGTCATCTGATGAAACAGTAAATTCCTCAGTTTTAAAATCTTTTAGGGAATTCCCACAAACTGAGCAATAGTTTGCCTCATCTTCTAATTTTTTACCACATTTTTTACAATAAACCATATTTAATCTCCTTACAATTATTCCAAATAGTTGGTTGTTTATCAATCGAGGCCTATATGAAATAAGCGTTTTTTGTAAAATTTAAAAATGATTCTATGCCGTAAACAACTGGTACGCAATTTTATAATCATGTATTCTTAATATTGAATTGTATAATCTTTACCATAGGATGTGGTATCTCTTACTAGTTCTCCACCAAAGGGATAAGTTAAAATTTCACAAATAAATCTTAAACCCGTCCAAGCATTGGTCTTGGTTAATACATCTCCTGGATTAGGACTACCAATGATTTCCTTGGGTATTTTCAATGTTATTATATTATTTTCAAGGTCGATTTCACAATCATATATATCAATTATTAACCCTTTTTTATAAGCCCAATTATCAAAGAGGCCGAATATTCTACCTGCAAAAAACCAACTGAAATCGCCATCTGAATGAATATGTCCTCCTGCAGCATAATTTTTTTCTTTAAAAGTCCAACGTATTGAATATATTGCTCTCAATGGACTGTATTCCAATTCTTTTAGATTAATTGATGCAAATAAAAAATCTGGTTCAGATTCTTCTTCAAAAAACCATGCTGATTTTATATCAATAAATTCAAGGGATTGAGTTGGAACTATTCTAATTTTTTCAAATAATTTAAACAGAATCGGGAATCTAACTAATGCACCTTCAATATCATTTTCATCATCCTCTATTTCAGGATTATCTTCATATCCAGCAGATACAGGTAGAGAGAATGCTGTTATTACTAGCGTAAAACATATTAATATATTTAATACTTTTTTCATATTATATCACCTCCTCTGTTAATAAAATTAATTTATCTTATAGATAATAAATTTATTGAACTTAATTTGAACAAAAACTTGCTTTTTGAGATATAATCAGATGTTTTGTCCAAAAACTATACATATATTTGATTTTTATCATTATAGTCATACTTTTTTTATTCCATTTTATTGAACGATTAATTATTTTTTTAAAAATTAAGATGTTGTTTTGTACAATTTTCAAATAAAAATCCTTAAGTAATTTAAAAATAAGTTCTTATATTGAGACTAATATGAGCTATTTAACTATTGGTATTGCTATAGGCTTTGCAATAGGCATTGCAGTGGGACTTAACTTTGGAATTATTATTGGTAAAAAGCAAAAACCATGGTCAGAATTAACAGATGAAGAAAGAATAAAGAGGAAGATTTTAATCGGGGCAGGGTTAATAATTTTAATTATTGGGTTTATTACTGGAATATGGCAATACTATTCCTACTAAAATGGTATATATATGAAAATAAAAACATCATATTGGACACTTCTTGCAGCAATACTATTTACAATTAATACATTGTATTGGTATTGGAAATATCCTAGTGATATTATTGGTTTAATTCTATTTGGATTAGCAGCAATAATTTTTTATATTTCAACAATTGGAAATTTTACAAGCGGAAATTGATATGTTTAACAGGTGATTAAAATGGACGGATTAATTTTTATTGTTATTGGAATTATTGCTATATTGGTAATTTTAGGTATTCTATTAACAATGCTTTTTTTAATAAGAAAAGAGGATAGAAAATGTGAAGAACCTGATTATCAGGCATTCTTTATTATTGGATTTAGCTTTTTACCATTAGGAATTATATTTACAATTATTGTAGGCCCCACGTTTATAGGTTTTACTGGAATTGGAATTTGTTATATGGCAATTGGATTAGCAAATAAAGATAAATGGGAAAGGAGGAATTAAAAATATCAAAATGTCCATATTGTAAAAGTGTAATAGGATTTAGTAGAGGAAATTATAGATAATATTCAATAAACGATAGGATTAAGTTATAACAGGTCTATTTATTTTTTAATAAATCTTGTTCTTGTTTTTAATTGTTACTTATGTTACATCATTTGATAGAAAAGTTTATATCCACTAATTATGATTAATTTTTTAGGGAGGAATAAAAAATGAAGCATAAAATAATTGGCATTTTCATTTGTTCACTGTTTCTTATACCTGTTTTATCAGTTACTTCATCTGGAATTAATTCCACTGAACTTGAAATAAGAACAATTGATGAAGGATTATTAGTTGGTATAGCTGCACTTATTGAAAATATTGGAGATTTTGAAGCTGAAAATGTTGAATGGTCAATTGAATTTAAAAGTGGAAATATAATACTACCTTTTGAAGGTTCAAAGAAAGGCTCTTTTGAAAGCATCCCTGCTGGTGAAATTAACTCAATTTTCTCAGGGCCTGTATTTGGAATTGGTCTTTTTCGACCTGCAGAGGTTACAGTAACTGTAAGTGCATCTAATGCTGAAACAGTTGAGAAGACAGTTAGTGTAATTGTTGTATTCTTCTATACCTTTGTATTGTATTAATTATCATTCTTTCCAAAAATAATGAGGTATTGAATAAAAACAGTATCATTTAGATTGTTTTTTTATATTCTATCTGTTATTTATTAGAGTTTTAAGCTCAGAAATATCATTTTTTATTGTTTCAACTTCTTCTAATTTTTTCTGTTCAAAATCACTTAATATTTCAGATAATTTTTGAGTCGAGGTATATATATGAATTGGTCTACCTTTTCCCTCCTTTTTAAGATCCCGCTTTGTCACCCATCCTCTTCTTCTAAGTTCCTTAATTGCTATACAAACTTCAGGCTGTCTCATATCTGCAGCTTGTTCGACATCTGCAGATCTGAACTCATCAACTTGGTTTATATATAATAATGTTTTAGCAAGGTTCTTCGGCATCCCTAACTCTCTAAATATTTCTACTGCTTTCTCATCCTTTTCATCTAATACGAGCATATTTTTCCGTTTCATTTTTTTCCTCCTCCTCATAACCCATAACGCTTATCCTTTTATAAAACCAATTATACATTTATAGAATTTATATAATGAATAAAAAGTTTTTGAAACATTTCATAATAATTTTCTCTATTTACTTTTCTTTTTTGCTTTTAGGTATATTTCAATTGAAGATACATTAGAAGATCTTCCTTCTTCATTTGTAACACTTTCAGTACCGATTTTTATATCTTTTATATCTAAATTCTTGATGAATCTGTTTCTGACAATCTCTGCGGTGTCAACAGCTCTACTAATTGCTCTGCCACGCGCTTTTATTACAACCTCATTTGAACCAGCACTTTGAAATTGTGTTACAACTGCCAGTACATAGCTCATTGAGGGTTTATTTCCAACAAATATTACGTCTTCTTTTGTTTTATCTTTCTTTGTAGTTTTATCTTCTGAGGTTTCTTCAGCCATTTTTTCTCCCCATTTATAAAAGCTTTTTTTATGTTATATAGTTTCTGATAAATAAAACATTTCAACAATAAAGGATATCCATCTATACAACAATTAAATTTATTTCCTCTCCATTGTGATCGTAGGAATTCCATGAATCAATTGTAAAAGGATATGCAACAATCATATGGATTTTTCCATACTTTCTAAATAATGAAATATCTGCATCTGAAGGATAAAATGAGACAGAAGGGTGACTGTGGACTGTTCCAACTATTGAAAAATCAATTGGTAACATATGAAGTTTGAATATTGCATGGGAGTTACCAGATATCGTACCAGGTAAAATCACTATTTCATTGATTATATCTTTTTTATCAATGTCGGCTCTAAGAAAACCACCAAATTCATTTGGATATGATGACTTTGAACTTTCTAAAATTAATTCAAGTGTACTTTTTTTTATTTTCCATTTAGGAGCAACTCTATCAATTTTTCTTTTTTTAAAAATTGACATAATATCATCTGACCAGTTTCAATCTTACCATCTGATAAAATGACTCTCCAAACCTTACATATCTTGCCTTTTTCTCAGATCCAGTTATTACAATATCGCTTTCAGGGGTCACCGATTGAGGGGATTCTCCATCAATAACTATCTTAGATTCTTTGCTTTTTGCAAGTAATTTTATTCCAACTTTTTTCGTTAATGGAACTACCCATGGACGAGCTGACAGCTTAAATGGTGCAAGGGGGGCAATTACCATTGCTTCCACCGTAGGGTCAAGAATAGGGCCACCTGCGCTAAGTGCATAACTTGTTGAACCCGTTGGCGTTGCAACGATTACACCATCGGCACCAAAAGTTTCGATTAACTCATCATCAACAAAAATTTTAACATACATAATTTTGGCAATTCTTGGAGTCTGAACTGTTACCTCATTTGCAGCATCAGAAAGTCTATTTTCATCAACCATTACCTTTAGTTTTGCTCTTTCCTCAACGTTATAGTTACCATCTAATACTTTTTCCAATCCACTCATTGCATATTTTGATTCAATTTCTGTTAGAAAACCCATGCCTCCAGAATTGATTGCAAAAATTGGTTTATCGATTTTTTCTAATGCTCTAAGAATAGTTCCATCTCCACCGATGGTGATTACTATATCTACTTCTCTATTTATTTCTTCAAGAGTATTTCCTTTTATGCCTTTTTCTTTTGCAAAGCTTTTTTCTGCAAATATATCTCCCTTATCATTTAAGAAATCATAAATGTCATTAGCAAGTGAATATGCTTTCTTGATATTATAATTGTAAATCAATCCCCATTTCATTTTTTACTCCTATACCTCAGATGATATTTTCATAAGAGGTCTTAATTTCATCAATAAGGTTGGATGCTTCATAACTAAAGCCTTAACAAGACCAAATGTACTAATCTCATCGAATTTAATATCTTTTAATGAGTCAGCGAGCATATTTAATGTTTTATCATCAAAATCAAGAAATATTTCTTTAACCATATAATTTCTCTTAATTTTTCTACCAAAAGCTTCTTTCCAACTTGTTTCGTAAGTTGAAAGCGTTTCCTTATCAAACTGTTGCAAATCTATTGCTTTTCCGATTGTTTCTCCTGCAATTTTTCCAGCTTCCAAACAATGGGTAAGACCACCACCAGTTATTGGATCAACCTGCCTTGCTGAATCTCCAACTAAAATCAAATTGTCTCTTACAGTTTCAATAGGATTTGCAACGGGTACTGCTCCTGCAAGGAAACGAACAGGACTTCCGTTCTTTAAATTAGGGTCATTGGCGATGAACTCATCTAGAAGTTTTTTAGGCATTCCCGCTTCACTTAAATTTCCTAAAACTCCAATGCCTACATTTGCAACGTCCTTTCCTTTTGGAAAAACCCAAATATAACCGCCAGGAGCTAGTTTATTTCCTAAATAAAAATCACAAAAAGAATCCTTACAATCGATATTTGTTAAAGTATATTGACAACATGTTTCTAGATCTTTAGGATCAAGCCTGGTTTCAATTCCGGCCCATTGTCCAATTTTTGATTCAACACCATCTGCTCCAACTATAATATCTGCTTCAATTTCAAACTCTTCGTCATACTGCTTTGCTTTTACACCAATTATCTTATCTTTATCTTTTAAAAAACCGCTTGCATTTGTATTCATTAAAATTTTTGCGCCAGATTTTGCAGCTCTACGTGCAAGTTCTTTGTCAAAGATGTCTCTATAAATTACATAACCAGTTTCATTTCCAGCCATCTCAGCAGATAGTTTTACCATTGTACCGTTAGGTGAAAAGATTCTTGCACCATCCATTTTACTTGCAATCCATCTTTTACCTTCAAGCATTCCCCAATCATCGATTTTTCTACTGATTCCTTCTCCACAAAGAACAGGTACACCAATTTCCTGTCTACGCTCTATGACAAGAACCTTTGCACCCGATTTTGCAGCAAAGCGGGCGGTAACAGAACCAGCAGGTCCTGCTCCAACGACAACAACATCATACTTCATTTGCAGCATTCCTCCCACTAATTGCTCCAACTGGACAAATTCTAATACAGATTGCACAACTGATACATTTTTCCTCAGTAACAAGAGCTCTTCCACCAAACATATACAATGCATCTTGTGGACAAACTGAAATGCATCCTCCGCAGGCTAAACAAATATTTCTATCAACAATTGCTTTAGGCTTTCCCATATGATTCTCCTCTTACTATTCCAGACGCTATTAAATGAGCTACCCTAATAGGTTCGGGTATAACACCTCGTATTGTTGAAATCTTTATTATTTCTTTTGCTTCTTCAATGTTAATTCCAGAACATTTCACATAAATTGGATTATAACTTGTCTTTACTTCATGAATATTTCCATTATTTATAATTTTCATACGTTTTTCCCAATCTATAAAATTTTTCTTTAATGCCTTTTCTATCATATTAAAATCCGGTTTATCTCTTGTAATTGTAATTACTGGAAGTTTGGTAGAATTAAATATATCATCGATATCAACAACATTAAATCCTCCTAGAGAAATACCATCCAAAAGCATAGCTTTTAACTGTTTTCTGTGTCTTGTATTATTTATCATATCTTTACAAACATAGGTCGCATCATTTCCATCAATTGATACCTGATTTTTTAAAACACATTCAATATAATTGCTCCCTCTCATTACAACGCCAATAATTGTAACATACTTATCAGTAAATTTAAAAGGGGAATCATCAATTCCAAGCAAACGGATTTGTTGTTTCATTTTAAAAAAAAACAAATCTTTTATAATCTATTAAAGTTTCGAATGTAACTTTTTATAGCAATTGTAAGTCACCAGTTATTTTGTCTATAAGGTTACTTGGGGCAGGACCAATTCCAAGAACCGTTTTTGTACCTGCAGGAATCTCAGTAAGACCTGCATCTGTTATAATATGAGACACAATTTTAAGGTCGTCAGCCTTATCCTTTAAAGGATAAAAATCTTTCTCTGTTTCAACCTTTACAACAGCTTTTTTCGCCCCTTCCAATTTCCATTTATTGAACCATTTAGAATTCTTCTTTTTTGTATCAATAGCACATGTAACAGCTGCATGGGCAACTTGAACAGCAAGTTTTCCTCTAGAAAGAGTTAAATTTGTTCTTGTAACAATAACCATCTTATAATCAAATTCCATCAGTATCTACCTGATCATAATCAATTTTACTAAAGGATTTTTGTCGCCATTTTTCACCAATAATTTCCGCTCTGTCTTTTTCAACTAATCCTTTTACAAGCAATGTTTTCTCATCTTCTTCAATGTGTTTTAAAGGAACGCCTAAATATTTTTTACCTGATTTAATGATTAAAATGTCATTATCCACTGCCACACTTTCTCCTACTTTTCTTCCGGCGCCATCTAAAACAAATCTACATGTAAGATTTTTTTTATAATTTTCTTCTCTTTCAAGTTCATTTTTTTCTCTATTTTTATTCTTAGAAAAAAAGAATATAGAGCCAAATATCAAAATCCCAATACTCATGCCTCGTCTCTGCCACTGAATCTGCGAATCTGTTATAAATCTTTGTAAATATACATTTTTTAATATGCTTGAATACGATGCTTGTATAATCGGAGGAGGGCCGGTTGGAGGTTACATTGCAGGAAAAATTTCAAAAAATAAGTTTAGAGTTGCCATAATAGAAAAAAACAAAGAAATAGGAATTCCAATAAACTGTGCGGGTCTTATAACACCTAGAGTATTTGATTTATTAGATATAAAAAAAGATGCAATTATTAAAAACAATATAAAAGGAGCAAATATTCATTCTCCTTCAGGTAAAATTTTGAAGATAGGTGGAAACAAGCTTCATGCCTATGCTATAGATAGGTCAAAGTTTGATAAAGAAATTATAAAAAAGGCTAAAGAAAAAGGAGCAGAGGTTTTTCTTGAAAATAATTTATTATCCGCTCAAAAAATTGACGAACATATAGAAATAAAAACATCAAAAAAACTTGATTTCAAATGTAATTTATTAATTGGTGCAGATGGCCCGTATTCGAAAGTTAGAGATAGATTTGCTTTCCCTGAACCAAAGGAATTTTTAAGAGGAATTGGAGCAGAATTAGATGGATCAAATTTAGATCCAGATTTTGTTGAGATATTTTTAGGAAATAAAATTGCACCTGGCTTTTTTGCTTGGATAATTCCGATAAATGAAAATGGTTCAAAAGCAAGAGCAGGATTATGTATAAGCAGAGCCTCTCCAAAATTTCCAAAGTATTATTTTTCAAATTTATTAAGAACTAAAATGACTTCAGATTTAATAAGAAATGCAAAAATCACAAAACAATTTGGTGGAGTAATACCTTTAGGTGCCTTAAAGAGGACATATGATTCCAATGTTTTACTTGCTGGGGATGCAGCAGCACAAGTTAAACCAACTTCTGGAGGAGGAATATACACGGGCATATTATGTGCAAAGCATTGTTCAAAAGTTTCAATTGAGGCATTTGAAAAAAATAATTTTTCTTCTCAATTTCTAAAAAAATATCATAAAATTTGGTCGACAGATATTGGTAAAGAACTTAATCTTGGAATGAAATTTAGGAAGATATTCAAGCATTTCACTGACAGACATTTTGATAAATATATAGAAAAATTTCAAAATCAAAAGATTGGGGAGATAATAAACAAATATGGTGATATTGATTATCCTTCTAAACTAATAAAACCCATGATTAAAAAAACTCCTTCTCTTTTAAGACTTTTGCCTACAGTAATCAAGAATTAGATTTTATTTTTTTCCTGGTGGTGGAGGAACATAGAATTCTCGCTCTTCATAACCTGTTTTTTCTTCTTTCTCAGGATGTAGTTCCTCTCCTCCCATTCTTTTTCTTTTCCTTCTTATTATGAAAATTACGATTATCAATACAATGGTTATAAAGAGACTTATAATGCATGGGATAAATATCCCAATAATAAAAAGAGCAGATGGAATCATCCTACATGTAACGTCTAATTCTTGGTAAGATTCAGATGCGCTAAACTTAATCTCTAAGTAATAACGTCCATCATTTAATTGTCCAAAATCAGCTTTATTTAAGGGGTCGCTTATTTCTATTAAAATTCCATTTGGAAATATTATTTTATAGGTTACATCTTGGTTTGATAAACCCGTAAAGTTATAATATTTCTCTGGAATTTCGAATTTGGGAGGTAAAAAAGAAAAATCAAATGGAACAGAATAAGTGCTATGAGTGAAAGTTGGGACATTCACAGGCATTTCAGCATCCATATCTGAAATATTTCCATCCCATTGAAGAGAATTATAAAAATTGTCCTTGTTTGCATTTGTACTGACCTCTAAACCTGGGAGAATATGTTTAAAAATATCTTCAAATCCCTCTGATTCACTTTTTAGGAAATCATCTACTAAGGTCTCACTAAACACATTTTCTTCAATACAAAGTCTAAGCGCATCTGCACTTAAGAATTGTAAAGATAATTTGTCAGGCAGATTAAATTCATCTGGAATACTTGTTACATTATAGTTGCGTTCTCCCTTTAAATTCAGGCCAAAAGTAAGTTCTGTTTTTCCTGTGAAAAAGCTTAGAAGATTTAAATCAGTGCTTTTCATTTCAATTTCAATTAATGTATCTTTTTCTTCATCAGAATATGAAACTGCATTATTTGATTGAAAAGAACCAGATATTTCACTCGTACCGTTCCATGTATAAGTATTTTTTCCATCTAGATAAATTTTATTTGGAAGATAAATTGTCACATTATAATCATAACCAATTCTGTTCAATTCCTCTCCAAAATTGATATCGTCTTTTGATATGCTTATTAATCCACCTGAATTAATCAATCCAAATAATGCCCTACTTGAAATGCCACATATCTGCAGATTAATATCATTATCTTGAAAAATTGCTTTTATCGGTGGTTTGTTATTCATATTTGATAAGTCGTAAGGTTCTAAACAATCTATAGTAGTATCATCATCCCAACTAAACGACATGTCCAATGTTTGATTAAAAGGAGACTCTTCTATTGTTTTCAATATTTTTTCTTCAATTGGTATGACAGTTTTTTCATAAGATTTTTCCCAAGTTATAAAACCATTATCAACAAATAATCTAAATCCATCTGCTGGTAAAAAATTTATATTTGATATAAAGTTAGGCATAATATTATAGTTGCTAATATCAATACTTTTTAAAATTAAATTGCAAATTAATTTTGGATTTGTTTTATCAGTTGATTCCAATTCAAAACCTATGAAAATATCTTCAGAATCAATTTTTTCTGTTGTTGGTTCAATTTTCTTTATCTGAATCTCTGCAATCTTGCTTTCAATAGTGCCTTCCCAATTTCTAACTATCCATTCAATGTATTTATCTCTTGGTGTACCAGATGTTCTTTTAAATTCAAGGGTTTTACCAAGATATACTTTATATGTATTATTCCAACCTGGTTCTGCTTGAAGAACAAAGGAATAATTAACCAAAGCACTAAAGTCTAGAATACCATTAATAAAATCATCAGTATCTACAGACTCATCAAAATTGAAAAATGATGATGATAAACTTATATTTAAATTTTCATAGAAAATGCTTCCATCAAAACTAGGTATTTCAAAGTCTTTGATTTCTGCATTTTGAAAAGTAACTTCAAGTTGTTTTTCAAGCATTATATATAAAAGATATCCAAACGCTCCAATCTGTTGAGGAGTTGCACTTTTTATTTCTTTTAATGTAAATGTTTTATCTGTTGTTAACATTTGAGGAGTTAATGAAATTTCGATGTTCAACTCAGATCCTGAAATAAATTCAATATCGAAAGTTGCTTCCACTAAATTTTCAATTGTATCGTCAGCAGCAACTGAACTAATAATTACAAATGATGATAAAAGAATTGAAAAGATTAATAATGTTACCGATCTTCGAAGTTGCATTACACCCACATCCTTTCCAGAATAAAATATATGGTCATTATAAAAACTTTCTTACAAATTTTACGAAACCACTAAAAACACATTTGTATTTTCAAAAATGTAAAAAAATGTACATTGTTGGTGGAACAGCATCTAAAAAGGTCGCTGAGGAATTATCAAAGGAATTAGATACAAAAATAGCAAAAACAATTTCAAAGAGATTTCCTGACGATGAATTTTATGTCCGTATTCTTGATGATATTTCAGGAGAACATGTTATAATTGTCCAAACTACCTATCCTGATAATAATACAGTCGAATTGTTCTTGTTACAAAATGCAGTTGAAGAGGCAGGTGCAAAAGAAATATCAGTTGTAATTCCTTATTTTGGTTATGCAAGACAAGATTCAAAGTTTCAAAGTGGAGAACCAATTAGTGCTAAGGCATTGGCAAATCTTATTAGCTTAAGTGCTGATAAAGTAATTACTGTTGATCCGCATAAGCAACATATACTTGATTTTTTTTCTACTTCAGCTTTCAGCTGTTCTGCGGTGCCTGAATTAGCAAAATATCTTAAGGATAAAGAAATAAATATGATTCTTGCGCCAGATAAGGGAGCTCTTGAAAGGGCAAAACATGCTTCTGAGATTATCGGATGTGATTTTGATTATATGGAAAAAACCAGAATTGATGATTCAACTATTGAAATTAAACCAAAAAAATTAGATGCAAACAATAAAAATGTTGCAATAATTGATGATATAATATCTACTGGAGGCACAATGGCTAAATCAATACATCAGCTAAAAAAACATGGTGCAAAAAATGTTTATGTTGCATGCACACACGGTCTTTTTGCAGGAGATGCAGTAAAAAAATTGGTAAGTTCAGGTTGTAATGAAATTATTTCAACAGACACAATCCATAGCGATTTTAGTAAAGTTAGTATTTCACCCTGTATATCACCTTTTTTTAAATAGAACATAAGTTAATTATAAATAAGAGAATAAATTTACGTCTGTGATTATCCTAAGGTGAATTTAATGCGAAAAAGAGCTCAAAGACGATTTCGGACAATAACTGAAGAACCAAAAACTGTTACAAAACAAACAAAACCAATTTTTGAAAAAAAGAAATTTGGTATTAAAAAAAATTGGTGGACTGCAGTTGCATTAATAGGTATATTTCTAATGCTATTATTTCTAAATACCTATTTCAATGCTACAAGCGGAGTTTCGATTAATCCAGAGGGCGAAGGTTTTAATAAGTTTTATCTATCTGGGCCTGACCCATATTATAATTTAAGGCTTATTAAAGAAACCTTTGAAACAGGTAAATATCCTTTCTTTTATGAGAATGATCCATTACTTAATTATCCTCTTGGATCATCTGGTGGAAGAGCTCCATTATTCAATATGATGGCTTTAGGTTTCAGTAGACTTCTAACACCATTTATGGATGAAGTCGAAGCAGTTGGGTATTCAATGCAGTTTATTCCAGCATTATTTGGAGCTTTAATGGTATTTGTTGTATACTTTATTGGAAAAGAACTTTTTAATAAAAAAGCAGGTCTTTTTGGAGCTTTTTTTATAGCCATTGTCCCGATTCATCTAGGTTCAGGACACGGTTCTGCATATGGTCTGTTTGATCATGACTCTTTCAATCTTTTGCTATTTTTCCTTACATTTCTATTTTTGATAAGGTCAATTAAAGAGAAAGATTCAACAAAATCAATAATGTACGCTATACTTGGAGGAGTACCTCTTGCAGGACTATCAATGACTTGGGTTGAGGCTCAGTATCTTTACACTGTTATTGCTATTTATGCAGTTGTTCAGATGTTGTTTGATATTTTTACAAATAAAATAGAGCTCAAGGTATTTAGAACAACTTCATTAATTCTTATCTCAGGTTATTTGATATCTGCTCCAGTAATTTCTTTTAGACCTGATGGTTTTTCACCAAATATTACTCTTTATATTTGTGTGATTGTTGCAATTTTTGGTTTAATCTATTACCTATTTGGTAAATTAAAGATTCCGTGGACAATATCTTTTCCAACAATTATGGTATTGGGTGTTGCAGGTTTAGGAATTATTTATTTTGCGAGAGAGCTATCTCAACAATTTTCTTTTCTTTCTCCATTGCAGAAACTTTCAACAATAATTTTTGGTACAGGTATTTATGGTAAAAAAGTTTCAATGACTATTGCAGAAGCTGGTACTTATCAAATTAGTCAAACGGTTATGTCTTATGGTCCTGCAATATATTGGATTGGATGGGGAGGACTTGTATACCTGATTTATCATTATTATAAAAACAGACTTAGGAGAGAATATTTGTTTGTTATTATACTGTTTATAACTAACATATGGTTAGCAGGTATTGCAGGTCGTTTCTTAAATGATATGGTCCCTGTAATTGTTGTTCTGTCTGGTTGGATTGTTTGGCTTTTTGTTGAATGGATAGATTATAAACAGATGTTAAGAAACATAAAAAGTGCTGGTGGGGGATTTCATGGTATCCGTCGAGGTGTAAAATTCCTTCATGTTTTCGGAATTTTATTTTTAGCTTTAATTGTAATATTACCAAATGTCTTTGTTGCTTTTGATGCAGCTATACCAAGTACAGTTAAACAAAAGGAGGATGGGACATATACTTCCTTAAAAGCTTATATGTATGGTGATGATAATTATAGAGGGGCTTTTGGTTTAGGAATCGTTAAAGAAAAATATTGGCAGGATGCTTTTGAATGGTTAAGTGAACAGGATTCTGATATTGATGATCCTGATGATCGACCAGGTTTTATATCATGGTGGGACTATGGATTTTATGCATCAGCTTTAGGGGGACATCCAACAGTTGCAGATAATTTCCAGGATGGAATACCTGTTGCGGCTAATTTCCATACAGCTATTAGTGAAAAGAATGCAGTTTCTGTTCTGATTACAAGGTTATTAGAAGGAGAAAGAAAGCAAAACGAAGGTATACTTAAGGATGATACAATTAGAATTCTAACTAAATATCTGGGCGAGATTAATAAAACAAAGGTAGAGCAATGGATATTAGATCCTACAACATCTCCATCTTATGGTGATCCGATTGGGGCTGAATATGACGAAGAAACAAGTAAAGATTATACTGTTGGTCAGCAATATTCAGATAATGCTGCATATCATGATATTGTTGAACTTTTAAACAGTTCTCTTGATGAAGAAGGAATAACCTGGCTTTATCACGACCTTCAGGAATCTACTGGTTGGAGTATTCGTTATTATGGGGTTGAAGGTTATGATAGACAAATTTTCAACATTTTTTCATTTTTATCTGATAAAAGTTTACTTTTAATTAATGGTATTGGAGACGATTTTGTTCAACTTCTCTATGAAGGATATGTTGTTGATCCTTCTACAGGCCAGAAAAAACCTGGTTCAGAAACAACCTGGACTGCTGAAGAAGTATTAAATTGGAATAAAGAAGAAAGAAAGCTAAATGTTGTTACAAACACTCAAACAAAACAAAAAGACCTATACTTTGATACAATGTTTTATAGAACGTATATTGGCCCATCACAAGGTGAACCTGGTAATAAACAAGAATATGATTATCAAGTTCCATGTTTAAATATGAAACATTTTTATGCTGAATATTTCTCAGATCTATCATTATATCCATATTATGATACTGGAAAGGCTGCAGTTGTAATTGCTAAGTACTATGAGGGCGCGGTTCTTAATGGAACAGTTACATTTTTGGGAGAACCTGTTCAATCAACAGTTGTCGTTCAAAAAAATGTTACATATTATGGAAATTATTCTGCCGCAATTGATCATGATAAGAATACTACTTCAAATAATGGTAACTTTTCAGTTATTGCTGGTGCTGGAGCAAGACTTCAGATTCTTAGACCTTATCCTGAAAATATTCAGGCATTTGCAATGAAAAATCTAACGTTAGATGGAGAGGCAGGTTCTGAATTTGCACCAATAACTGATGAAGATGCAATGAGGAAGGGAACAAATTACGAGAGATTTTTAAACATTTCAATTGATCCGGGAAATTTTGAATGTTATGTCTATAATGATGTAGATGATACTGGTGAATTTAACAAATCTATTGATACAGCATTACCTGAGGTTTATATAGAATTTTACGATATATCTGATCCTGAATCGCCAAAAACAAGGACTACAGATCAAGATGGATTTTTTAGGGTACAAAACCTTATGCCAGGTTTTTATTATTTAAGAGCAATCAAAGATGGATATACGTTAAATGAACAATTAGTAAATATTTTTGAGGGCAACAACTATTATAATCTGTCCACATTGAAACACTCTACACTCAAAGGAAAAATCTATTTTGAAAATGAATCAAATACAATTAGTGATGCAAATATACAATTATTTTACAAGCGTATGGATATTCTTGGAGAAGTAGAAGAAGAATTTGTGGCTAATTCAACATTTACCGACGCAGATGGAAGATACGAGTTTTCAGATTTGGTACCTGGTGATTATAGGATGCAAATCCAAAAATATCTAGATTACATAAAAACTGAAAATATCACAATAGCCGAAAATGAGACATTGTTCAAGAATATTTCATTGGATTATTTCCCAATAAGATTGAGAGGTGCTGCTAGATATTATGGAGTTGGAATTAAGAATGTTGAAATTATTTTCGAACCAAGTTTAACTGTGGAAAACAATACAGCAGATGAAAGACAAACTATAACTACTGGAGAAGGTGGCGAGTATACGATTGATATGCCACCAGGTATATATGATGTCATTGTTCAAAAGAAAGAAGATCAAACCTTGGTTTATTCATTTGAGGGTATATTAGAATTGCAGATTGGACAAGGGGCATATTCATATAATCTCTCTTTAATAAAACATAGTACGAATTTAAGTGGTTTCACAAAATATAATAGCATAAATGTACCTAATGTAACAGATATCAGATTTTCTCCAGATGGAAGTTATGAAAATAACTCAGCAATTTATACTGTGTCAGTAGATTCAGATGATTCAGGATATTATACAGTTGAATTATCACCTGGCTTTTATAATGTAACAGTAGATTATGTAAGTTCAGAAAACGGGCAAAACTATACATATTATTTCAAAAGTAATTTAGAAATAACTGATGAACCATTGGTAATTACCTCTGATATCAATATGTTGCGAGAGGAAAGAGATTAAATAATAAAGCTCTAGAAAACCAAATCTTATTAAAAATCCTCTCAATACTTTTTTTCATGCTTAGCTTAAAGGATGGTAAAAAGGCTGTTGAATTTGCAAGAAAAGTTGTGGATTTTTATGTAAAAGAAAATAAATTTCAAGAATCAAAATTGGGCGCTTCATTTCAAGATAAACGAGGTGCATTTGTTACAATCCATACTTTTCCAGAGCATAATTTACGTGGATGTATAGGGATTCCTTTACCTGTTATGCCATTAAAAGATGCAATTGTGGAAGGAGCAAAATCAGCAACAAGGGATCCAAGGTTTTCTCCACTTGAGGAAAATGAACTTGATAATATAATAATTGAGGTTACTATTTTAACTAAACCTGAAATTATCAGGGTAAATAAACCAGAGGATTATTTATCAAATATTGAAATTGGAAGAGATGGGCTTATTGTAGAGCAAGGATTCTTTAAGGGCTTACTTTTACCTCAAGTGCCTATAGAGCAAGGTTGGGGAAAGGAAGAATTCCTGTCTCATACATGTATAAAAGCAGGTCTTATGCCAGATTCTTGGAAAAATAAAGATTTAAATGTCTCTAAGTTTAGCGGTCAAATATTTACTGAAATTGAACCAAGAGGAAAAATTGAGGAGAAAAGACTAGATGGATCTTACAGTTGAAGGAAAAGTATACAATAATGGTGTTTTTCAAAAATGTTGTATCGGAATTAAAGACGGTAAAATATCAGCAATTAAGAAGATTTTAAAGGGAGATTGTCACACTAATTTTGAAAATAAATTGATTATTCCATCTGGAATTGATATACATGTTCATTTTCGTGATCCTGGTCAAACCCACAAAGAAGATTTTTCAACAGGCTCAAAGGCAGCTGCTTTTGGAGGAATTTCCTGTGTTTTTGATATGCCTAATACCATTCCTCAGACAACAACACTACAAAACATAACTGATAAAATATCTTTAGCTGAAAAAAAATCATTTATTGATTTTGGGGTTTATTCTGGAATTACAAACAACAATATTGATAATATCGAGAACTTATCAAAAAGATGTAATGGTTTTAAGATTTATCTAGGTATTACTACAAATAGTTTGAAGTTTGATAAGGAACATCTTAGAATGGTTTTGAAAAGAATTTCTCAAACTGGAAAACCTGTTTTATTTCATGCCGAAGATGATGAATGTCTAATTAAAAATTCAATTACAGAAGGTTCCCTAGTTGATCATCTTAAGTCCCGTCCTGCAGTTTGTGAAGAAACTTCAATAAATGATATTATTGTCGAATCAAAAGGATTAGGTGTAAAAGCACATATCTGTCATATTTCCTCGATTGAAGGTCTTGAAGCTTTAAAAAAAAGACCAAATAATATTACATGTGGTTTAACTCCTCATCATTGTCTTTTAAGTATTGAAAAAAATATGGGGTCATCTACTTTTTATAAAGTAAATCCTCCATTAAGATCAAGTTTTGATAAAGAATCCTTATTTAATAGTGCTAAAAATGGATTAATAGATACAATCGAATCAGATCATGCTCCTCATACAAAGGAAGAAAAGGATGTAGATTTTAATGAGGCTCCATCAGGTCTTCCTGGAGTTGAAACAACATTTCCATTAATGCTTTTTTTAGCAAAAAAAGAGGTAATTTCCTTTCAAAGATTAATTTCCTTGCTTTGTGAAAGACCAGCTGAATTATTAGGTATTCAAAAGGGCAGACTTAATGTTGGAAATGATGCAGATTTTATTGTTGTGGATTTAAAGGAAGAATGCAAAATAAAGTCTGACAATCTTCATTCAAAATGTGGTTGGACTCCTTTTGAGGATTGGCCTGCAATATTTCCAACTCATGTTTTTGTTAAGGGAGAAAAGCTTATAGAAGAAAATGAAATCCAGGTTAGTCAAGGATTTGGCAAGTTTATTGGGGCTTAAACTATGTTTGAAATGTTTCCAACTTGGTTTTGGATATTTTTTACCTCTATGATACCATGGTGGGAATCGCGTTATGCAATCCCCTTCGCAATGCTTCATTTTCATTGGGATTGGTGGCAAGCTTTCCCATTTGCAGTTATTGGAAACATGTTGCCCATTCCTTTTATTATATTATTTTTTCATCTTGTTGAAAAATGGCTTAGAAATTACAAAACCTGGTCAAGATTTATGGATTGGCTTTTTGCCAAAACAAGGAAAAGAGCAGACAGTAAAATTCGAAAGTATGAGTATATTGGGCTTATATTTTTTGTAGCGATTCCTTTACCTTTCACTGGTGCTTGGACTGGTGCACTTATCGCGTATTTATTTGATTTAAAATTTACTAAATCTCTTATAACAATATTTATTGGGGTTTTAATTGCAGCTTCTATAATGATTGCTTTAACGTTAATTTTTGGAAATATATTTGGATATTCGTTTGATTAAAAGGTTATAGTTATGAATGAAGAAATTAAATTACTAGCTAATAAGACTGCTGAAACTGTTGCAAGAAAAGTAAAAAAAGCAAATTCTCTGGAATTCTTAAAATTTGGAAATAATGTAGGTCTAGGCGCAGATGGAACTATAACTAAATATGTTGATAAAATAGCAGAAGATGCCGCTTTAAAGTTTATTAAAAAATCAAAAATAAAGGTTAATATTCTTAGTGAGGAAGTAGGTTTTGTTGATAATGATGCAGAGTATACTTTTGTTTTAGACCCTGTTGATGGAACGCGTAATGCATATAGGGGAATACCATTTTATTCTGTATCTATTGGTGTAGGAAAATCAAAGATAAGTGATATTGAATACGGGATTGTAAAAAACATACCTGCCGGTGATATTTTTACTGCAGAAAAAAAATGTGGTGCTTATTTAAACGGAAATAGAATTGGTACACCAGAAATGCCAGATAAAGAGCCTCTTTGTTCTCTTGCTCTTGGTAAGAATTTTGATAAGGTTACAATCTCTCTTGCAAAAAAAGAAAAGGTTCGATCTTTAGGATCAGCTTCTCTTGAGATGTGTATGGTTGCTATCGGTGCACTGGATTCTTATGTTGTTGGAAAGGAATATCTCCGTGTTGTTGATATTGCTGCCTCAACTCTTATTTTGAGGGAGGCTGGAGGTATTGTTACAAACATACTCGGTGATGAACTTGACATGCAAATTAATTTAGATGAAAGAACTAGTGTTGTTGCTGCTTGCAATGAAGCTGTTATAAAAAAAATTATATCTTAGGGAGTCTGGAAAAAGCGGAATCGGATGGGAACTAGCCCCCTTTTTAACTAATCCAGACCTCCCCAAAAAGTATATATGATATTTATTTAAAAATGCTATTGTTTCTAGAATTCCTTTAATGTTTTTTGAAAGTCATCTGGTAAAACTATATTTCTTTCTACCTCTTTCCATTCAAGATTATAATCACTTAACAATTTTTTTACCATATCTGGAATTCTTGGTGCACAAAGAATCCCTCGTACATTTGCTGTATCCACATCCTTTTTTATGTCACTTACATACATTCGTAATTGATGTACCGCACTAATATTTGCTAAACTTCTTTTAACTTCAATTACCACAGGTGTATGATTATTGTCATAACCAAAAAGATCAATCATGCCGGATTTTACATGTTTTTCCCGTTTACTTATTCTCAAACCTTCCTCAATTACATCTGGTTTGCTTATTATTTCATTTACAACATCTGTTTCCATTCCGGATATTACTAATTTTGCTTTATCATATAATGTGGATGTTGCTACAAGTTTTAAAGTTCTAAATGTAATTTTCATCTTTTCAGGTGGACGTGTATGATGAGATCTAAGAATTAACATATTATCTTTGACAATATAATCTGTTTTACTCCCTGATGGCTGCCAATTTACAGGCTCCCGCATTATTGGTTGATGAACAAGTACTGCGCCATCCTGCTTTATCATTATAATTCTTTCGCCCCAATCAAGAAACGAACGAGCCCTTCCATGATAATCAATCATGCAATCTCCGATGATTAAAAGAAAAGTTTTATCAGCCTTTGATTTGTGATATTTTTCAATGAAATTTAATGCATCACCAGGTTTTGGATTTAATATACTGTAAGTCAATATTTATCCTCCCATTAACCGGTAACATTTATTGATAATTCATTTTTTTGGTTGATTTTGCATAAATGTTTTAAATATTTGAGATTTATTTCATGTGAAATGTCAATTGCAAATGATATTACAAAAATGAGCAGATCAAAACCTTTGCATTTCTCATTGCTTGATCCTGATAAACAAAAACCAAGGATTGCAGGAGATATTGCTATTACTGCTGAAGAAGCAGGTAGTAGTGCTATTATGGTAGGAGGATCTACTCTTGTTTCTCAAAAACAGGTTGATGAAACAGTTAAAGCTATAAAGAAAAATTCAAATCTGCCAGTTATTCTGTTTCCTTCAGGTGCAAAATTTTTGAGTAAATACGCTGACGCAGTCTTTTTTATGAGTCTACTGAACTCCAGAAATTTGGATTTTGTAATAAGAGAGCATGTAAAAGGTGCATTATTTGTTAAAAAATCAGGTATCGAACCGATACCAATGGGTTATGTAATTGTTGAACCGGGAATGACTGCAGGTAGAGTTGGTGAGGTAGATTTAATTAAAAAAGATGATGTCGAAAATGCTATTGGTTATGCACTTGCTTCTCAATATCTTGGAATGGACTTTTTTTATTTGGAAGCAGGATCAGGCTCGCCTGAACCCGTTTCAAATAAAATGATTTCTGCAGTTAAAGAAAGTATAAATATTCCTCTCATTGTTGGTGGAGGGATAAGGGATGCTGTAACTGCTTATGAAAAAGCAAAGGCTGGTGCAGATGTTGTTGTTACCGGTACTAAACTTGAAGAAGAAAGAAATTTAAAAAAGGCTTTGATTGATATTATTAGTTCAATAAGGAAATAGATTGTTATGAAGGTTTTACTTAGTATCGGTGGTGCTTCAGGTTGCATATATGGAATAAGATTAATTGAGGAATTACTAAAATCTAATGTTGAAGTTCATCTGATTGTCTCAGATGGTGCAAAAAAAATAATTGAACATGAAACAAATTATACTTTTAATGATTTAAAAAACAAAGCTAATTTTTGTTATGAAAATTCAGACATGTTTGCAGGACCAGCAAGCGGTTCTTTCAATCTTGATGCTCTGGTTGTTTGTCCCTGCAGTATGAAAACACTATCTGCAATTGCAAATGGATATGGAGATACTCTTACATCTAGAGCGGCATGCTGTTTTTTAAAAGAGGAAAGAAAGATAATTCTAGTAATCCGTGAAACTCCATTGGACCTACCCGATATTAAAAATCTTCTATCCGCAAAACAGGCTGGAGCAACAATTCTTCCTGCAATTCCAGGGTTTTATCATAAACCAAATAAAATAGAAGATATTGTAGATTTTATTGTTGGAAAAATCCTGGATCAATTAAATATTGAGCATTCCCTTTATATGAGATGGAAATGATCTTTTTTATAATTAGAACTAATTTAAATCATTTATAAGACAATAAGTTTATATAATATGAATGATAAATATTAACATGCCTAGAAAAAATTGATGAAGATATTGGATATCTATTGTCAATTTTTGGGTGAGGTGGGTTGGAGGTATTTGGTATCTGCCAACTACCTCTACATCTAGGCAAATTTTTTTCAATTTTACCTATTATAAAAAACCTATTCTTTTCAATTCAAAATAGCAATTTGCACAAGCTTCAGCATCTGTTAATGCGTCATGAGCGTTTACAAGTTTTTTTCCAAATAATAAGTAATAAAGTTCAGATAGTGAAGGGCACTGTCTGCTACCATTTGCTCTAAAACTCTTACAATAGTCAAGTACCTGTTTTGATGTCATTGTACAGAATTTTGAATAACCTTTTAAAAAATCTGGGATATTTTTTCTCAATAGTTCTCCTCTAACAACTCCATAATCATAAGCAATATTATGTCCAACTAACAATTCAGCATAATTTAAATCGCCTAAAAATCGATGAAGTGCATAATCAAGTTCAACTCCTTCTTCTAGAGCTCTTTTCTTAGTAATTCCATGAATTTTTATTACTCTTTTTGGAATATCATATCCCTCAGGTTTTATTATAAAGCTATTTTTAGATTTAATATCATTACTCTCATCAATAAGTAACCATGCAATTTGAAGCATTCGTGGCCATTTTTGGTAAGCGGAAAGAGGACCAGACGGCAGGCCAGTTGTTTCTGTGTCAAAAAAAAGATACATCTGTTATATACTGCCCCCTTGTCGCTTTTTGATATAGAAGTTACATTTTTTATAATTTTTCATAATAATATATAATAAAACAAATTTGCCCTATACAATAATTAAACTGAAGCTCTATGGTAAATATGGAGTATAAGGTAGTTCATCCCAGATTTCCGGATTTGGTATATATTTACCATAATCGTCAAGAATCCATGAATTTTCAACCCATGTATTATCAGGTTGTGATTTATAGTCAATTGGTTTATTTATAGTTCCAGATAACCATTTATAGGTGATCATTCCTGAACCTGTTTCTTTGTCATAAGAATTTATGAAATTCATGAACTCATCCTTTTGTCGTAATTTAATAAACAATTCAGAATACCAGTGTTTAAAATCATTTAATCCATAATAGAACTTTGTTCCAGGTATAAAAGAAAAAATTACTAATCTTGAAAATTGTTTAATCCAAGCCTTTTGAAAGCCAGATTCATTAATTAGTCTAGCCCATTCTGATGTTTGTTTATGATTTCTGCAATACATTATACAGTGATAATTATTACCATCAGGAGAAGATATTTCAATTATACTTCTATATCCGCCAAATACGCCTTCATTTTCATAATTTAATGGTATAAAATCCTCATCTTGTTTAGCAATTATTGTATGTGTAACTGTCCCAATTAAAATTATACAAATAAAAAAACCAAGCATCTTTCTTTTCATTTTTTTGTTCCTCCCTCACTATTATAAACTAATTTATAGTATATAAATTTTCTATTTGTAAGATATGAATAAAAAAACTTCAATAATTTGATAAAATAATCTTTGGAATTTATTTAAATTTTACATATGTTACAATATTTAATAGAAATCTTTATATTATATATCTACACTTTATTTTTGGGAGGTTGTTAAGTTTGGCTAAAAAATTTTCAATATTACAAAAAACTCTTACTTTAGGAATATTTATTTTATTTATTGGAATAGGTGTTGTTTCTCCTAGAGGTAAAAATATTGAATCTGTTGATAACAATCCTCCTAAATTTGAAAATAATCAAAAGGTGTTACAGGCATCTGAACACTTGGTTTATTTTGGTGGACCTACAAATGATCCTTGGGAATGCGCCTTTTATAAGGGAATATTAAATGATATTGAAAATTCAACTTGTATTTGTGGGGGAGGTGTTAGTGGAATTTTTATTAGTGGTAGTACTTGGACTAATGATGCTAGATTATTAGCCTGTGAATATGGTAATGGTATGTTATATGAGATAGACTATGAAACATGTGATATCTATGGTATTGGTGGAGGAGGTGATGGTCTTAACGGTATAGCATATGATCCGACTAGTGAAACAATGTATGGATGTTCTTCAGATTCATTGTATGAGGTTAATGCTAGTACTGGCGAGCAATCATACATAGGTGATTTTGGGGATGGTCCAAGTTACATGATTGGGCTTTCATTTGATGCAGATGGAGAATTATATGGATGGGATGTTGGAACCGATAGTCTATGGACTATTGATATAGATACTGGAAATACTTTTTTTGTAGGTTCTCTTGGAATAGATCTCAATGGTGCCCAAGATGGAGATTTTTGTAAAGTTGATGACATTCTTTATCTTGCTGCTTATATGTCTTCACCCCAAAGTGGTCCATATTTAGTTGAATGTGACAAGAATACTGGAGAATGTACAATAATTAGTCAATTTCCAGATTCATATCAATATATTACTGAATTTGTAATACCATGGAATTTTCATCCATATGCTCCAAGTAACTATTCCCCTTGTGGTGAAGATGTTGAAGTACCTTTTTATATGAGTTGGGATGGAGGTGATCCTGATTCTGAAGATATGGTTACATATTATATTTATCTTGGTTTATATGAACCTCCAACGATATTGTTTGCAACAGTTGGACCATACCCAGCTAACCAAAAACGGATTGAATTTGGACCTGTTACACTTCCATTATTTGAAACTTATTATTGGAAGGTAGTCGCATGTGATAACTACGGAGATTGCGCAGTAGGACCAACATGTACCTTTACTACATATTGTATTTTTCCACCAAATGACCCAACAATCGAAGGTCCTTCAAAAGGAAAACCAGGCATTGTTTATGATTATTCCTTTGTTTCAACTAATCCAATAAATTTTACTATAAAATATCTTATAGATTGGGACGATGGAAATATTAGCGAGACTGGATATTATGAATCAGGTGAGATTGTAACTTTAAATCATTCATGGGGGGAGAAAGGAACATATATAATAAGAGCTAAAGCAATTGATACATATAATCAAGAAAGTGATTGGTCATATCACGAAGTTCTAATACCACGCGGACGAATTTTTAGTATTAAAAATATATATTTTCATTGGTTTTTAGAACGTTTCCAACTCTTAAAATTTTTAATTATATCATGAAATAAATTAGAATTTCAACAATACTCCTTTTTTTCCTAAATATTTATATAAACAGAATATATTATTATAAATTAATTTGAAATAAGGGAGGTTAAGCTTATTTACAATAAAAGTAAAATATTCTTTGCGATAGTTATAACTTGTTTTTTGATACTAACAACGTTTATTCCAGCAATTACTGCTGATGATAAAAAATCAGTAAATTCAAAAGTAATTATTACCTTGGAATTTGATGAAGATGATTTTGAATTTGACAAATATAATGGTTATGATGTTATTAGATATCCAGATGGTGGACTTACAACTGAACTTGGAAAACCTTTGCTTCCATTAAAAAATTTTCTAGTTGCAGTTCCAAATGATATGATTGCAACAAATGTAAAAATTCTTGAATTAGAAAAGATCACATTGCCTTCCAATTATAATATACTTCCTGCTCAAGAACCACAAAAAATAGGTGCGAGAGCAAATATGCCTTTTGTAAAAAATGATATTGATAACTTTGAATTATATCCATCTATGATTGTAAAATTAAATGGAATGACCGATTTTGCAGGTCAAGGGATTGCAATTTTAACGATTTATCCACTTCAATATAATACTGATTTGAAGAATTTAAAGCTTATAAAACAAATAAAATTACAAATTGAAGGTGAAATAGGTTATACCTGCGGAGATTATCTACCAAATTATTTAAAAGAAATTGATAAACAATTTTATATAGAAAAAATAAAGGATATGGTTGTAAATCCAGAAGATGTAGAATTAACAAAAAATCAAGATTTTCAACCGATTGATATCGAACCTGGTGATTATAATTATGTTATAATTACAAAAAATGATTGGGTTTCTGCATTTCAAACACTTGCTGATTGGAAAACCCAAAAGGGAGTTCCAGCAAAAATTGTTACAACTGAAATGATATATGAAAACTATAGTGGTTCAACAAATCAGGAAAAAATAAGAGAATTTATTATTGATGCTCATAGCTCGTGGGGTTCTACCTTCTTTCTTCTTGGAGGCGATACAGATACTATCCCTTATGAAACAGTGGCTTATAAGGGTGATAATATTCCAACTGATACTTATTACTCAGATTATGATGATGATTGGACTTGTGAGGTTAATGTTGGAAGGGCATCAGTAACTGGTACTGGTACGGATGCTGGAAAAATAGGTAATTTTATTTCAAAAACTCTAAACTATGAAAAAGACCCGCCAACAACAAACTATGCTAAAAATGTGTCTCTATTTGGTTTCGATCTTGATTGGACCACTGATGGTGAGGATTGTAAAATTGATATTGACAATCTTTATATTCCGTCCAACTGGACTGTAACAAAAGTATACGATAGCCATAGTGGAAATCATGAAGATAATGTTGATGCTGCAGTAAACTCTGGACAAAATCTGATAAATCATATTGACCATAGTGGGCAATATTACATGGGGACTGGTTATACCAATCATGATTGGGGTCTTGAAACATCAGAAGTTGATGATTTTTCAAATGGTGATAAACAAGGTACCTGGTATTCAATTGGTTGTTGGGCGGCAGCATATGAATATGATAATTGTATAGCTGAGCATTTTGTCCGGGATAACGATGGTGGCGGAGTGGGCTTTGTTGGAAATACAAGATATGGTTGGTACTATATTGGTGGAGATGATTTAGCATCGCTTCGATATGATAGATATTTCTTCCAGTCGTTTTTTGATCAGAATCACTTCAAACTTGGTGATTTGTTTTCTGATCACAAAATGGATGCATATAATAGCATGGACTCAGATGATTTGAACAAATATATTTTTAGTGAATTAATTTTGTTGGGCGATCCAGAATTGCCTATTTGGATGGAAAATCCATCGAATTTTGATGTTACTCATAATACTCAAATATACGTTGGCTCTTCCTCTTTTTCAGTTCATGTGGAGAATTATGATGAAACAAATATAAAAAATGCATATGTTTGCCTTTGGAAAGATGATGAAGTATATTTAAGAAATTATACTGACGGCAGTGGAGATATTACGTTTAATATCTCGCCTTCAACAGGTGGAAATATGTCAGTTACTGTTACAAAAAAAGATTTTGTCCCATATGAAAATAATGTTAATGTAATTTTAAATCAGCCTCCAAATATTCCAAGTGATCCAAATCCCTCAGATGGCGAAACCGATGTGAATTTAGAAGCAGATCTCTCCTGGACCTGTAGTGACCCTGAAGAAGATCCATTAACTTATGATGTTTATTTTGGAATAATTAGCCCTCCACCACTTGTTTCTTCAAATCAAACAGCCAGTTTTTATGATCCAGGTACTTTGGATTATGACACAATTTACTACTGGATGATTGTTGCATGGGATGATTTTGGTTCTAATAACACAGGCCCAATTTGGAGCTTTACAACTGGCTCAAACAGCCCTCCAGATGCCCCAATAAATAACAATCCAAAAAACGGTTCAACAGATAATCCAATTGATTCAATTTTATCTTGGTTTGGTGGTGATCCTGACGGAGACACGGTTACTTACGATGTTTATTTTGGAGAAAGCAACCCTCCACCAAAAGTCGAAAGCAACATATCAGATACAACTTATGATCCAGGATTGCTTTATTGGGATACAAAATATTATTGGCAGATTGTTGCTTGGGATGAGCATGGGGCATCAACGGCAGGTCCAATATGGTGGTTTACAACAGAAGATAATGGCCAACAACCACCAGAAATTCCAGAAATTGATGGTCCACCAAATGGAAATGCGGGAATTGAGTATTGCATAACTGTCAATTCAAGTGAACCTGAAGGAGATGATGTAATGTACATAGTTGATTGGGGTGATGATTCAACTAGTGGATGGATGGGACCATATCAACCAGGAAATGCAGTTGAAGTCTGTCATACATATTTGTTCTCAGGATATTATAATATTCGTGCAAAAGCAAAAGATACTTATGGTCTTGAGAGCGAATGGTCACAACCTTTCTCGGTAAACATTCCACGAAATAGAGCATTTCAATTTAAATTAGATATAATGAACTTTTTATTTGAGCGATTTCCAATATTATATCGGTTTTTCAGCATCATTTGATAAAATATCATCACATTAAAAATCGCTCAACAGAGATAAAATGCCATATTTTAAATAGTTTTTTTATATTATTGTTACATTTATATTTGTGGGGCAAAAGAATTGAAGAACCTAATATCATTAGCTTTTATTGGTATCCTATTTATTGGTATGCCAATGACAAATGCTATTTCTCAACTGCCTAGTTGCCACTCAAAATCTATGGATGCTATATTATGTAATAACACAACACCCGAAAAAATGGATACACCACCTACATGGGCAAATGGTAACTTTACAGGTGTTTGGGGATTAGACATCTGGGGACAACATAATGTTCCTTTAGGATGGATGTTTGGTTATTACAAATTGAGTATTGATATTGGTTATTTTGCTGCAGGATTAAACATATTTGGAGAGCCTGACGTTTCATGGTTTATCCAAGGTTACATTTTTGGGATATTTATGTTTGGTTATATGGGTGAAAACGAATATATAAATGAAACATATTTTGTGGGAATAGGAAAGTGTAGTAAAACCGATTATCATTGGAGGATAATTGGTGAAGAAGGACCTGTATTCTATATGGATGGCGAATATACAGTATTTGACTAAATTTTCTAATGATTAGAAAAAAATAAGTATACAATTTTCCTTAATTTTTTTGTGAAACAAATTTATGTAGGAACATCTGGTTGGTCATATGAATGGAATCTTGGTAAATCACTAGACTGGTATACTAACAATTCTAAACTAAATGCAATTGAACTAAACATGAGTTACTATAGATTCCCCTATCCAAATATGGTAAAAGCATGGGCAAAAAAAGGATCAGGCCTTGTTTGGATAGTAAAAGCCAATCGTTTGATAACCCACTTAAAAAAACTAAACAAAGAAACCTACTCAATTTTTGCAAGATTTAAAAAAATCTTTTTACCTCTTGAAAAAAATATCCACTACTATTTGCTGCAATTTCCTTCAAAATTTACTGATTTAGAAAAAGTCGAAAGATTCATCGACAATTGTGGCAATGAAAAATTAGCTGTTGAATTTCGTAATGCTTCTATGTTTACTAATGAGATAAAAAGTTGGGCAAATAAACAAGGAGTTTTACTTGTAAGTATTGATGCACCAAAGCTTTCTACAAAAATTATGAGCAAAAATACAATTTATGAAAGAATACATGGTAGAACTGATTGGTATTTACATAACTACAAAGATGAAGAGCTATTAGACATAAAGGATAGAATAATGAATATTAAGCCAAAAGAGGTATATGTTTTTTTCAATAATGATCACATGCTAGAAAATGCAATGAGAATGAATGAAATTCTAAAATCATAGTGATAAAGATGAAGAATTATTTGATATTAATTCGCCCATATGGAATGCTATTTCTTGGTTTTGCCCCTGTTTTTGCCGCTATTGCAAATGGAGAATTTAATTATTTTAATTTAACATTACTATTGGTAATTGGTTTACTTGCTCATATATTTACCTTTGTTCAGAATGATTATTATGATATAGAGATTGATAGCAAATCAAAATTTGTATCAAACAGACCTCTTGTAAAAGGAAATATTACTCAAAAAAAGGCTTTTGCTGTGTTTTTTTCATCATTTCTAATATCCATAATTATCTCAATTGTTTTTTTATTTAGTCTGTATTCATTTGTTGTTTTATTAATTTCATTTTTACTAATGACCCTTTACAATAAATATAGCAAAAAACATTTTGGAATGGAATACATTTTAGGAATGGGAGTATTTACTTATGGAATATTTGGAGCATTAGCTGTTTCAAATGTTATTTCTAGTCTAGCGATTATCGTTTCGTTTTTTGGATTTATGCAGTGGTTATTCAGTGTTGGTGTATCTGCAAATCTTAAAGATGTTGAATATGATAGTAAATTTGGTATCAAAACAACACCTATGATATTAGGAGTAAAAGCAACAAAAGATAAATTAATTATTCCTCTTTCATTTAAGATTTATGCAGTTGGAATTAAAATATTTCATATTATTTCCGCGTCTTTACCTTTCTATCTAGGATATACTTCAATATTTGTGTATAATTTTCCTATCCCTCTGTTTTTCTTTCTGATAATATCTTTCATATTAATTTATCTAACAATAAAGATTCTCACAACACCAATTAAAAAAAGAGAAAAAATGCTTATATCTGCAGGACTTCAGGAAGGTCTTGCGCTTCTTTTACTTCCAATTTCTCTATTAAGTATTTTAATGGAAAAATTTGGAGGCATTCAAACATCATTGTTTATTTTATTATTCATATTTTGGCCTTTATTTTGGTTCAGAGTTCTTTATGGAAAAAAAATGATACCTTTAGAATAATCTTTATTTTTCACAAATCTTTACAAAATTCTTAAAGATTTGTTCACCGTACTCTGTATGCTCAACTTCTGGGTGAAACTGGAGTCCATAAAATGGTTTTTCCTTGTGTTTCATTGCTTGTGATTTACAATTTTCGCTATCTGCAAGTATAAAAAAATTGTCTGGGGTTTTTGCTACCTCGTCATTATGAGATTCCCAAACAACTGATTTTTCCGGAACACCTGAAAATAGTTCATTTTCTTTAATAATTGTAAGCTCAATTTTACCAAATTCAGGTATTTTAGATGGTTTTACGTTACCTCCAAAAAACCTTGCCATGAATTGGTGACCTGCACATATTCCAAGAATTGGAAAATCTGCTTTTTCAAGATATTCTGCACATTTACCAAGATCACCTTCAAGACCGATTCTTGGAGCACCACCTGATAAAACAAGGCCATCAATTTTTTCTTTTAATAAATCTTCAAAAGGTGTTGTATTTGCAACAATTTTTGTATCAATGTCGAGGTCTCTTAACCTTCTCCATTCTCTATGGGTCCACTGACCGCCATTGTCAACAACAAATATTTTTACCATTTCATTCCCATTCAACAGTACTTGGAGGTTTATTTGTTATATCATAAACAACACGATTAACCTTATCTTTTAAATTATTAGTAATTCTAGTTGAGATTTTTTCAATTACCTCATTAGGTATTTTACTAAAAGCACATGTCATTGCATCTATACTTTGAACAGCTCTGACAGATATCACATAACCATATGCTCTTTTATCACCATGAACACCAACTGATTTAACTGGAAGAAGAACTGCAAAATACTGCCAAGGCATTTCCATTTTTTTGTTTTCTACTGCTGTTTCAATCTCGTTTTCAACAATATAGCATGCCTCTCTGACAATTTCTGTTCTCTCAGGTGTTGCTTCACCAATTATCCTTATAGCAAGTCCAGGTCCAGGAAATGGTTGACGTTCAGAAACAGACAAATTAAGCGCTCTAGCAACCTTTCTAACCTCATCTTTATAAAGATCGCGAAGCGGTTCAACAAGTTTTAGCTTCATAACTTCAGGCAGACCACCAACGTTATGATGGGACTTTATTGTGTCTCTTAAATCACCGCCAGATTCTATCCAATCTGGTGCAATTGTTCCCTGAACGAGATATTCAACATTTTCATCTTCTGCGACTTTCTCAAAAATTCTAATGAATTTTTCACCTATTATTTTTCTTTTTTTCTCAGGTTCTTCAACATTTTTTAGTTCAGAATAAAATTCCTTACTTGCATCAATAAAACGATAATTAAGTCCGATTTCTTCCATTAATATTTTTACATTTTCAGACTCATTTTTCCTCATGTATCCTGTGTCAACATGAACAGCAATTAACTTATCTCCAATAGCTTTGTTTACTAGTGCAGCACAAACGGTACTATCAACCCCCCCAGAGAAAGCAATTAATGCTTTTCCGGCTATTTCCTTTTTAAGAGTTTCAGTAGCTTCATTTATAAATTTTTCAGCGTTGAACATTTCTCCTTATTTTTTAATAATTTTATCTTTCATTTTCGTTCTATAATCATTTAATTGTTTTGTTAAATTAGTATCTTTCAATGATAGGATTTCAATTGCAAGAAGAGCAGCATTGTCACCACGGTCAAGACCAACTGCACCAACTGGAATGCCTGGTGGCATTTGAACAATAGAGAGTATTGCATCAAAATTTACTTTTCCACTTACAGGTACACCAATAACCGGTTTTGTAGTGTGAGCTGCAATACTTCCTGGTAATGCTGCAGAAAGACCAGCAACTCCAATGAAGACATCAGCATCACTTTTTTCAACAATTTCCTTCAAGTATTCTGGAGTTCTATGCGCTGATGCAACCTTAATATTATAATTTACATCAAATTCATCTAGTATTTTTTTTGCCTTTTCAGCAACAGCCATATCTGATTCAGATCCAAGAATTAACTGAATTTTCATATGTATCAAGCCTGGGAATGTACATTTATTAGTTAATATTTTCGACCCTACTAAGATTAATATATTAGTAATTTTTACCAGGTTAATAAAAAAATGAAAGATTGTGATAAAAATGACAGATTATGAAGATCAAACAATTAAAAGATTTAGGATTTTTAACGCTATTATGGGAGGTATTCATTTATTACAAGTTTTTTTAGTTTTATATCTCAGTAATAATTTTTCATTACCAGTAACCATATCAAAACCTGTATATAATGAATTTACTAATTCAATTTCTCCTGTTTCAGAAACTCTTTTTTCAATAAGAGTGGGTCCCTTAGTTGCATTATTTTTATTTATTTCAGCAGTGGCACATATTTTGATTGCGACTGTTCTTTACTATCGTTATGTTGAGAATTTAAAAAGTCATATGAATCCATATAGATGGTTTGAATATTCCATTAGTGCTTCAATTATGATAGTAATAATTGCTATGTTGACAACAATATATGATCTTGGAACTCTTCTCGCTCTTTTCACTTTAACCGCGGTTATGAATCTTATGGGACTTATGATGGAACTACATAATCAAACCACACAAAAGACAGATTGGACTTCATATATTATTGGCTGTATCGCTGGACTTGTTCCATGGATTGTGATATTCATACCATTGATTGCGGCTGAATCAGTACCAGATTTTGTTATATATATATTTGTTTCAATTGCAATATTTTTCAATTGCTTTGCAATAAATATGTATTTGCAATATAAGAAAATTGGTAAATGGAAAGATTATCTACACGGAGAACGAGTATACATAATTTTAAGTCTAGTAGCAAAGTCAGCCCTTGCATGGCAGGTATTTGCAGGGACTTTAAGACCTATGTAGAAATGTTTATCAAATTTTATAGATGATAATAAAATTTTAAACATTTTGTTATTTACTCGTCGTAAAATAATTATATGAGGTTCTTATGTTCAGTTCAAATTAGAAATTGGAATATAAATGAAACTTGTTATTTGTGAAAAAAATATTGCTGCTAAAAGAATTGCATACATTTTATCTGGAGGAAAATCTACTACCAAGAGATTTGGAAAAACTCCTGTTTATGAATTTAAAAAGGATGAAGATACCTGGAAGATTGTTGGATTAAGAGGTCATATTATTAATCTTGATTTTCCTGCTGGATTTAATCAATGGAACAAGGTTCCACCAGCCGAATTAATTCAAGTTGAACCTTGTAAAATCGTTAGCGAAAAAAGTATTGCTTCAGCTTTAAAATCTCTTGTCGATAAAAATCCATTTTTAATTGTTGCAACTGATTTTGACAGAGAAGGAGAACTTATTGGCGTCGAGGTAATTAATCTAATAAAGAATTATAACAAAGATATTAACCATATTAAAAGAGCGAAATTTAGTGCAATTACTAATCAAGAAATTAATTCTGCATTTGAAAAACTTGCCGAGATTGATTATAATCTTTCTAATGCAGGAGAGTCTCGTCAAATTATCGATTTAGTCTGGGGCGCTGTTCTAACTCGTTTTATATCTCTTACATCTCAAAGACTTGGAAAGGAATTCTTGTCTATTGGTAGAGTTCAATCACCAACACTTGCAATTCTAGTAAAAAGAGAAAAAGAAATTTCTAATTTTGTTCCTAAGACATTTTGGAGAATCATTGCAACTCTTAAAAAACAGCAAACATTTAATGCAGAACATAAAGAAGGTCAGTTTTGGGAAGAAAATATTGTTAAAGATATCTTTTCAAAGATAAAATCTAGTAAAAATGCAATAATAAAGAAGGTTGATAAGAAAACACAAAAAGAATACCCCCCTCCACCATTTAATACTACATCATTTCTTGACTCTGCGTCCCATCTTGGTTTTTCAGCAGCTAAAGCAATGAGCATTGCTGAGGAGCTTTACATTCAGGGAATTATCTCTTATCCTCGAACAGATAATACCGTTTATCCACGCTCATTAAATCTAAAATGGATTTTACAAAAACTTACCAAATCTCAATTTTCAAAAGAAGCAAATGAGGTTATAAATAATGGCCGGTCAATCCCTATTCGTGGAAAAAAAATGACAACAGATCATCCACCAATTCATCCTGTTGGTGTTCCAACAAACATAAAACTAAATCCTGATCAACAAAAGATTTATGAGCTTGTTTGTAGACGATTTTTAGCAACACTTGCTAAAGATGCAATCTCAGAGAGTGTTAATGTCTCTATTGATATTTCTGGTGAAGAGTTCCTAGCAAGTGGTTATAAGATTATTGAACCAAACTGGAAAAATATTTATACCTATTTTAAAGAAAAAAGAAAACCGCTTCCTGATCTCATTGAAGGAGAAAAGGTAGACATTATGAAGATTGATTTAAAAGAAGATAAAACAAAACCTCCTAAGCGTTACACGCAAGGTTCCTTAATTACTAAGATGGAGCAGCTTTCACTTGGCACTAAATCAACCCGTCATGAAATTATTAATAAATTGTATCAGAGAAAATATATTACCTTGTCACCTCTTGCTCCTACACCTATTGCAATTGCAGTAATTGATGCTCTTGAAGATTGTGACGTTGTAAAACCTAAAATGACGGCAACACTTGAAAATGATATGGATCTAATTTCTGAAGGAAAAAAGACCTTAGATGAAACTGTGAGTGAATCTCGTCAGATGCTTTCAAGTGTAATGTCTACACTTGAAAAAGAAAAGGATAAGATTAGAGTGAATATAAAAAAGGCTCAAATGAAACAAAATACTGTTGGTAAATGTAATAAATGTGGAAAACCAATGATTATAAGGGTTTCAAAGAGAAACAAACGTTTTGTAGGGTGTACCGGCTTTCCAGATTGTAAAAATACATTTTCTCTTCCTCAAAAAGGTAATATTATTGTTACTGAAAAATTATGTGAAGGATGTGGGTCACCTATAGTAAAAATCAAATCAAAAGGTAAGAGAGCTTGGAAACTTTGTATTAACAATGAGTGTCCAGCAAATAAGCCTTCTTCTAAAAAATGATAACAATAATACAATAAACTATTTATATAACCTTTATTAACATTTAAGTTATATATAAATAAGAAAATAGGTGCGATCTATGAAATATTTAAAACCAAGATCTATAATTGTTATTTCAGTTGTAGCTTTACTAGTCTTAGGTTCTGTTGGATCTTTTGGAATATCTAATGTTAAGGATGAAGCATATCAGAAAAATAGATCAATTGTAAAAAATTCAGCTGTTTGTTTTAATTCTTTTGAATCTAATATTGAATTAAATTCATATAAATTAAATTCTTTAGGAACTATTGGTAATTATTTAGATGATAATGTTGTTGTGACTAATACTACAGGAAATGAGTATTATCCTTCAATGGTTATGAATGGATATGCAGGAATGGTTGCATATGAATATGATGATGGCAATGGTAGTAAGATTTATCTAAGAAATTCAAATGATTATGGTCAGAACTGGTCTAATGAAACTCAAGTAATTGCAAAACTCAATCAAAATCCAATTGATGAAATAAACTCGCCAAGCTTATGTATCAAACCTTTAAGTAATAAAGCATTTGGGGCATTTAAATCTCCTCTAAATAATTCAGCAGTTTTTGGATATCTTGATATTTTTGACATTACTATAAACGACTATAGATCATTTACATTTGATTGGACAGGTTTTGATGATCCAGAAGGAGATCCAAGTATTAAATATGATTTTTGGGATTTTGATACTCCAAAAATAATTTCTTATAAAAACAATACGACTCCCTGGATAATTGCCCTTACTGGTAGTACAAATTATACTTATCAAGGAGTTGGCCCTTGCACAGATTCTCCAATGTTTTGCTTTCAAGATTTAATCCAACCTGATAGGTTTGTTACATTAACTTGGTACTCTGAATTTGAACATTGCAGCAACATATCAATATCAAATGATTATGGAAACAATATAGTTTATGGAATTTGTGAAATAAATAACGGTTCTAAGCAGGATCTACTTTTCTTTAAGGGAAATCCTTATTCCTGGTATTATGGAAAAGATCTAAAGAATTTTACCATTTCAACCACTAGCAGTCTTGCTCATCCTTCTATTGATGTTATAGGTAATAACATTTATATTGTAGCCGATTCAGAATCTGATGGAATTGTTATAATAAATTCATCTGATAAAGGTGAGTCATGGTATATAAACGAAGTAACAAAAGATATTTTACCAACAAGTTCCAATCCAAATTATCCTATGATTTATGCTGATGAAGATAGTATATTTTGTACATTTATTGAGTCAAATAATATCAATTTAACTAATTCAATTGATAACGGCCAGAATTGGAGTGAGCCTATTCAACTAAACATAGTAAATAATTCAGTGGTGGAAACATACAGATTTTCTGATATAATAGATAATAATCATATTCTATGGACTGATGATCGAAATGGAAATTTGGATATTTATTCAATTTTACTTGAGATTCCAGGTATAGATTTAACTGTAGTTCCAGACAGTATTGCTATTAAAAGTGAGTATAACAATATACCATTTTTACGTATGAAAAATTGGATTACATTTACAATAAAGAACAATGGAAATATATTTGTAGAAAATGTAATTATAAATATTTCTTACAGGTGTTTAAATGAAAGTGCACAACTAACAGATTATAAAGCTACTCTTCATTATTTACGTCCTGGAGAGGAAGAAACCTTTAGTAGACCTCTGTTTAGATTGACATTAAGTGAATTTATCAATTCATTATTAGACTTTGCAGGAATACAAAATCTAACAGTAAAAATTGATCCCAAATATAAAGATATTAACCCTGCAGATAATATTCAGTCAATTTCAGTTAGTTATAAGGAAATATTTCCAAGACTTGGGTTTCTAGAACCCATCTTTTCAATATTGTAATTCCTTCAAATTTTCAAATATTCCTTCTTCGGTTATATAGCCTGTTACATATTCTGAAGGTGTTACGTCAAAAGCAGGATTTCTAACTTTTGTCCAATCAGGCATTATAATTTTATTATTTATCTTTACTAATTCTTCTCTTTTCCTTTCTTCGATTTTAATTAGACTGCCATCTTTTATTTTTTTATCAAAAGTACTTACAGGTGCAGCTACATAAAAAGGTATATTATTTTCTTTAGCAAGCACTGCTTTTTCGTACGTTCCAATCTTATTTGCGAAATCACCGTTTTTTGCAATTCTATCCGCGCCAGTAATAACCATGTCAACATCACCATTTTTCATAAAATACCCTGCCGCATTATCAACAATTAGTACGTGGTGTATGTTTTCCTCTTCAAGCTCCCAATCAGTAAGTAATCCCTGCAATCTAGGTCTTGTTTCATCAACATAAATAAAAATCTTCTTCCCGTTTCTAAAAGCAATTCTAAATGGTGCAAGTGCAGTTCCATAGTCAACTGTTGCTAGGGCTCCAGCATTGCAATGTGTCAATATTTTCATTCCATTTTTGATTATTTTTTCACCATTTTCTCCAATTCTTCTACATCTGTCAATTATGTCTTCAACATATTCATCGGCAGCAGTTAGTGGATCTTCATTATTTTTAATTTTATCAATCATATAATCAATTGCATAAAACAAATCATTTGCAGTTGGACGTGTTTTCCTCAGTGTATCTTTAGTTTTGTTAATGTTGTTTTTACCTAGTACCATCCCATATACTGCTGCAGCACCTATTGCAGGAGCTCCACGAACAACCATCTCCTTTATAGCAAATGCGCAGTCATTAACATTTTTTGCTGTAAAAATTTCTAATTTGTATGGTAATTTTCTTTGATCTATAAATTTTATTAATCCATCTTCAAACCACAATGATTTCCATTCTTTACCTTTAATCTTCATTTTAATTCCTCAAAAGTATTCATTACAGAATCTTCAATATCCTTTATACTATCTCCAACAAATATAACACCTTGATTTTTAATTATTACAACCTTACTATCCCTTAATTTGAACAGAATTTCCTTTGCTTGTTCAAGAGTTCCCTTTTGATATCTCCGTTCAGTTATCGGTAGTTCCTTATTTATTTGTTCAATTAATTGCTCATTATTAAATTCAATTATTGCCTTGACTTCTTCTCTTGCATGATGTATTAACCAATGAATTGGTGTTTCAATACACGGTTCTTTAGAGCCAATTATTAGAAGAATCTTTTTTAATGGATCATAATCAACAACTTCGAGGAAATCATTATAGTTTGATTTATTGAAATCAATGTTTTTTGCATTAATTAATACTCTTCTCCCGTATTTCATACTTATAGACATGTTATTAATATCTTTCAAAATTTCAATATTTTTTATTTTTTTATTGAATTTTAAAATTTCAGAAATTAATGGGCAACTACAAATTTCATTTGAAACGTAGTAAGTCTGGAAACTAAAATTAGGAATTTTATCTTGAATCATTAATCCTTATAAATCAAATTATTTATTTTATTTTTTTCTAATCTATTTTTTTATAGTAGGAATATTTTTATAATATTTAATAATTAAGAGTTCAATTACTTTATTAAAAAAATAATTGCTTGAGGGGATACAAATTAATAAGTTATCAAATGCAGAAATTTTTGAAAACTTTCTGCAAGGGCTATTTATAACTGCTGGAAGAAGAACTAGTCAAAATTTTGCAGGGGCAGTTATTAGCGCTATAATCAAGGCACTAGAACAAAAATATGATTTTCTAAAGTATATTAAATTTAATAATAAAGAAGAATCTAATAAATTAGTAAATATTTCATCTGAATTGAATTCTATTGATATAATAAGAATTGGTCAAGCAATTGAAGCAATAGTTAAGATTATTTGTATGGATTTTAAGAATAAAGCTGGACTTTATTTTATAAATGAGGTTAAGAAAAATACTGGAGCGGAAGCTATTTCTTATCTCAAAGAGGCTGGTATTGATTTTGAACTTCTTCAAATTCAACAACATTATTTGTATAGACAAAATGAAAGAATTAAGAATAAATCAAAGACTGATGATTTTTTAACTGAAAAAGAAAAAAGTTTACTAGATTATTCATGGGAAAATGTTTCAAAATGGGATTATGATACTAATAATCACAATTGTAAAATCTATAATAAAAAAGGTAAGATTTTAGATACAATTAATTTAGATAATATTGTTAAAAAATATGTTAATAGTTTAACAGAATCTGACTCAGTTGAAACTTCTATTAAAAGTAACCAGGAGGATAAGGATAGAGGTTTAAAAATTAAAAAAACCCAAATTTAGAATCATTTTTCTAACAATAAAATTGATTCTAATATATCGATAGGAAAGGAATCGATATGTCAAAATTGCAAAACTCAGATTTACTCAGAAGCATAATCAGGGCTATTTATATCACAGCCAGCAGGAGAACTGCCCCTACTTTTGCAATTGCAGTTATTGGAGCTATTACAAAAACTCTTGAACAAAAGTTTGATTTTTTAAAAAATATTATTTTTAATGGAGAAGCAGGATCTGAAGATTTTGTAATAGTTGATGATAGGGTTAACTCTATTGAACCATTTATTATTGCAAAAGCAATTGAAAATATTGTACAAGTTGTATATCTCGATTTAAGGGAAAAAGCAGGATTTTTCTTTATTAAGGAATTAATGAGAAACGCTGGAGATAATGTAATTTCAAGTCTCAAAGATATTGGTGTTGATTTAGAACTGATTCAGATTCAGCAACATTATTTATATAGACGTCAAAGTAAGGGTCAAAAAGGTAAGATAGATAATGGACAAAAGCAACTTGACAATGTAAGTCTTCTTGGTTATTCATGGAAGAATGTTTCTAATTGGGAATTTGATTCAAAAAACAAAACATGCACTATTTATGATAAGAATGGAAAACAACTAGATCGTCTTAATCTTGATACAATTGTTAGAAAATATATTAGTAGTATATCTCCAGATGGTTCACAAATTACCGATGAAAACAAAAAAGAAATTCAGAAAATTGGACTTTCAAAAAAAGAGTATGAACTTTTAAATATGATTCAAACCCAGGATACAGATTTTGAATCTGCAACAGCAATCCTCCAAATGTCACAAGAGGAACTACAAGATACGATTCGTAAATTATTAAGCCTTGAATTATTACATTATGTATCCTCTGATGAAGTGGCTTTAACAGAAATTGGTTTAGAATATCTTAAAGAAAGAAAAAAAGTGGTTCAAACAGCTTAGAATATTAGTATCCTTATTTTTTATAATTAAGATATAATTGGTAGATTTTTTATAAAATCTATCTAACGTTTAAAAAGAATTTAACATAAGTTTAGCTAGATTGCTGCTTTCAAGATATTTTTCAGTTAGTTCAGATGCTGTTTTTTTATCAAATCCTTGTCTTAATAGCTCTTTTTTAAATACCTTTCCTGCCTTTTTTGCATCTCTTTTGAATCTTAGAAACGTTCCTGTTAATCTGAATAGCAATGATGGCATAGCCGGGAGCATCATCCCAAGAAATTTTATTGGATGATTCTCCCTTTCCCATTCTTTTTTTCTAGACATTTTACCATCATTATATTTAGTCATGGTCATGATTTTTTGCAAACTTTCCCATCATTTTACCGAAATTTAGAGTGGATAAATATTGGCTTGTGAGTTCATAAGCTTGTTCTTCGCTCATTCCAGCTTTTTTTAGTTCTTTGTAAAAGATTGCAGCTGCCTCTGCATATCTTTGTGCGCTATCTGGACTGTATAAAAGACCGCTTAGTTCTTTTAATAATCCAGGTATCTTTTCAGATACCACGTCCAATATTTCTTTTATTTTTTCTGGGTCAGGCATTCCTTCATGTTTATTCATTTTTCATATACCTCCATTTTAGTTCTTAAGTTAGAGTACCGTGGCCATTTTATATATTGAAACCGAGCATTTGTGACCATTTTTTTATCACTTTATCTGTAAGACTATATACATATCTTGAACCTTTTTGATGTTTATTTATAATCTCTTTTTCTTCAAGATACTTTACTCTTTCTCTAATTATTCTTCTAGAGGCTGTTCCTCTTTTAGATCTTACAAGTTCGGTTATTTGAGATATATTTTGATCTTTTCGCTCAAGCAGAACTCTTACAATTTCCCTTGAGATTGCATCTTTAATCTCAGGCAATATCATATCAGGTGTTAAACCACCATGATCAAGTAAAAGACTAGTAATTCTTAGATAGTTTTGAGTAGTTTTTCCTACATTTTGTAATGGTTTTGTAAGTATTGAAAGCATTTTTTCAAGTTCGCTGATTCGTTTATTTAGTTCTTTTACTTCTTTTGCCAGATCTTTTGTCACAAAATCCCTTAACAGAAACTACAATTAAAATTTATTTACAAAATAATTGTTGTTTTTTTAATTTTATTTTCTGGAATAATCTTGAATTTGTTCAAGACTGTTTACCATATCTTGAAGTTTTTTCATTGCTTTTGTTTTTCTTGCAATTTCTTCAATATGATTTCTAGAGTATTCTTTAACTGCTCTTCTTATAAATTCAGATCTGGTAGCATATTCTCCAGATTTTATAAACATGTCTATTATATGAGTATCTTGCCGGGATAGTCTAATCGTCATTCTAATATCTTGCAAATTAAAAACCCCCATTATTGTTTAATTCAATAACACTAATATTATAAATAATTTTTCTCAAAGATTTTTATTTATTTTATTAATTTGAACATATTTTGGTTTTATTTCAATCAATCATTATTTTTGTACAAAATTTTCAGTGTTAAGTATTATCTATCTATCAATAAATTAGTTATTTGAGGTTAAATATGAAAATAAATATTTTAAAAAAGGTATTAGTTTTTGGAATTTTATTTATTTTATTTTGGTCTGGTTTTGTTTCTGGTAGTAACGAAAATGAAAAATCTTCTGAATATTTACCTATGTTAAATGAAAATATTAATAATGAATATTTTTTGGAAGATTATCATATTTTGACACCATTTTCGATTGATTTATTCAAAAACAGTATTGATATCTCTGAAATAGAATTGATTGACACTCCAGATGAATTTAGTTGGAAGAATTTTGAAGGCAAGGATTGGACAACACCAACAAAAAATCAAGGAAATTGTGGTAGTTGTGGAGTATTTGCAGCAATTGGGGCTTTGGAAAGTGTGATAAATATTAAGGAAGGTAACGCTGAAATCGACCCAGATTTTTCTGAGCAGTACGTACTTTCATGTTTACCTGCTGCGGCACTTACTCATGGGGAGGGTTGTTCAGGTGGAATGGGATATACGGCTCTAGAATTAATGATGAATACAACACCTGAAGGAAATTACTACAATGGTGCTCTTTTTGATTCTTGTTTTCCTTACGAGGCAAGTGATGATATACCTTGTGAGAATAAATGTTCAGATTGGATAGACAATCTGGTTCCAATAATGGATTGTGGCCAAATTTGGGCAGGTAATGATAGTCCTGAAAATAGAGAATTAATCAAATCACTTATATTGGAAAAAGGCCCGGTTGGTGTGTACATGCAGGTTCCAATGAATCCTAATACATTTCATAATTGGGGGTTTAGAAATCATAAACCAACAGATTATTTTCCGTATAGAGAAGAAGATTTGCTTTGGTTAAACCATGAAGTGATGCTATTAGGTTGGAAGGATGATTCCTCTATCGGCAATGGTGGTTATTGGATTGGTAAAAATAGTTGGGGAACAAATTGGGGATACGATGGATTCTTTAATATCGAATATGGAAGTTGTTATATTGGCTATGTAATAGAATGGGCTGATTATGATCCTTTTTCTTATGATTGGGGGCCTAATTTACCATCAATAGAAGGTCCAAAATTTGGGAGAACTGGACAGGAATATAAGTATATTTTTACAACAACAGATCCAGATGGTGATGATGATTTTTATTTATATATCGATTGGGGAGATGGTAATATTGAGGAATGGATTGGACCTTATGAATCAGATGAAATAGTAAATGTTAATCACACTTGGGAAAATAAAAAATTTTATAATATAAGGGTTAAAGCTAAAGACATAAACAATAAAGAGAGCAATTGGAATGAGCAATCTGTTATTATTACTAGAAATAGAAAAACAACAATTCCATTAATTAATGAATGGTTAGAGTCTTTTATAGAGCATTTCAAGATTTTTATATATATATTAAGTCTATTAGTGAAATAAAACAGGCGTATATAAAACAATCAAATGCTTAATATTGTACTTTATTGTACAATTGATGCCAATATTTTAATAGTGATATACTTTTTAGATTAATAGTTATGAGAATTAATGTAAAATTACTAAGCCTAATGATATGTTTTTTATTACTTTTGCCTTTATTTCCGACAGCAGAATCAATAGAAACAAATTTCAGTAATGACATTACAGATGATAAATACACAAGGAAATATTTTGTTATTGGAATTGGTATACATATTTATGGTGGAACCTGGCCTATGTATGATGAGGTATGTCCAATTTTTCTTATTAGATTTGGAAGATCCGGTCTTGATATTCTTGGACATTATAGTGGTAAATGTATTGATTTTATGGAAGGAGACAAGCTAATTGGATATTATCCTTTTCTAAATCCAATTGGAATAGGATTTGTTTGTGGAATATGGATTGATGTGGAGGATTAAAAATCCATTTCAAATTTTTTTTATTTTAAATTATTGAATTATGGCAATCTTTTAATGTTAGATATGCTATCATTTCATTTAGAAAAATGATTAATAATATTAAATTTAACAAAATAATAAGTACATTTATTGTTGTTATATTTATTATTTCATTATTTTCCGGTTGTATTGAAACATCAGATGAAAATAATGAATCTGACCATTCAAAAAAAGATTTATTAGTAGTAGCCTTTTTTGACAACAGTTCAATTTATCCTTATAAGCTTACCGGTAACAACCAATTAACAATTAAACCTAATATTTTCAATAGTCTAGTTGAATTTGATAAAAATTTCAAAATTATTCCTGCTCTTTCTGAATCATGGAATAATCCAAATAATCTTACATGGAGATTTAATCTAAGAAAGAATGTAAAATTTCATAATGGTTATAATTTTACTGCTGAGGATGTTAAGTTTTGCATTGATGAACTATTTCCAAGTTTTAGCTCTTTTATTGATGAAGTGACAATTCTTAATAACTATACAATTGAAATAAAAACCAAATTGCCATATCCAACATTACTTTCAAAACTTGCTCAAAGTTTTTTCGTTCTTTCAAAAAAAGATGTTGAAAAATCATCTGATAATTGGCCTATTGGAACAGGCGCATATAAATTAGTTGAATATGTCGAAAACAATTATACTAAACTAGAAAGTTTTGATGAATATTGGGGAGAAAAACCAAGTATTAAAACAGTTATTTTCAAGTTGATAACAGATGATAAAGAAAGAATTAAACAACTTGAGTCCGGAACAGTTGATATTGCTGAATACAATGTAAATGAGTCAATTAATGAAATATTAGAAAATGATAATATTAAACTTGTAAAATTTGCACCTTTGTCAACTTATATAATTGGTTTTGATTTAAGAAAAAATAATAGTTATGGTTTTGCAGATGGAGAAAATCCAACAGCGGATATAAGGGTAAGAAAAGCAATTTATCATGCAATAGATATTGAACCTCTAATTATTGGACCTTTTCAAGATCTTGCAGTACCTGCTACTCAATTTATTACATCTCATATTTTTGGATATAATCCAGAAATTGAAAGATTACCTTTTGATACTGAAAAAGCAAGAGATCTATTAATTGAAGCAGGTTATGAAGATGGTTTTAACATTGAAATGGATTGTATAACTGAAATGTATGATTACAATAAGGAAAATTGTAGATTGATTGCCGAACAACTATCAGAGATCGGAATCAATGTCAGTCTCAATGAAATGTCTTCTGACGAATTTAACAAAAAAGTAGTAATTGAGAAAAATACATCACTTTGGCTTGTTGGTTGGGGAATTATGTCTGTTGACGGTGGAGTAGTTTATGATTATTTTATTCGAACTGAAGGTGAGAATTATTTAGGATTTTATAATAGCGGATATTATTCTAATATATCAGTTGATTTGCTGGGGGAAAATGCATCTGTTGAAATGGATTCAGATTTAAGACAAAAATATTTAAAAGAAGGATTTAAAATCGCTGTTGTTGATGATGTGATTGTTGTTCCACTTTTTTCGCAGGAATTATTTGTTTTTTCCTCAAAAAATATTGATCTTGAACCAAGAGCAGATTTGAAATTTATAGTTGAAGATATTAATTTTATTTAATTTTGTTGAAACTGGCCAAATTTTACATTTTGACATTTTAACCGGGTAGCTTTAAATATTTTCAATTCCAAAAATTAACGAGAAATTAAATATGATAGGAGGAAAATAAATGAAACATCGAAAAAGTAAAATTGGAGAATATGGAATTAGATGGAAACCTGTTGAAGGTCGCACAGCAAAGGATGGTAAAAAGATAGCACCTCATTACAAGAAAGTAGAATTCAAATGGAAAAGGAATAATTAATTTATAATCACTTCAATTTTTTTATTTTTTAAAAAAAAAGCTTTAAATGCAATATTTCTAATTATTCATTGATGTTTTTAGAATTTCTAGTGTTTAGAATTTTTATTCTTATTCTAGGAATTGGTTTATTTGTTTGGGCAATTATTTGTTTTAAAGATAAAAGATTAATAGAAAATATTCCTACATCTAAAATTAGGTCAATTGCTATGGGTCTTGTTGAGATATATGGTGAGGTTGTAACAAGTGTAGATAATATTTTAAAAAGTCCATTTTCACAAAGTGATTGTGTTTATTATAGATATACTATTGAAGAACTAAGAAGTACTGGAAAATCTACTCATTGGGCAACAATCAGAAAAGGAACAAACTACGTTTATTTTTATTTGAAGGATGATACAGGTATGGTTCTTGTTGATCCTCAAGATGCTAAAATCGATATACCTGCTGATAATGTTTTTAAATCAAGCCTTGGAAAAGATCCATCTTACATGGTTCAAAAATTTCTTGAAAAGGAAAGAGTAAAATTTGAAGGTTCTTTGTTAGGAATAAATAAAACAATGAGATACTCTGAATTTTTTATCGCACCAAAAGATAAACTTTACATTATGGGTACAGCTGCAGATAATCCATTTGTTAAGGATGCATCAACCTTTAAAGGAGTTGAGGATGTTATAATAAAAAAAGGAAAACATGAGAAAATTTATTATATTTCAGATAAAAGTGAACGTATGATACTTAGCCGGCTCAACCGTATTGTAATATGTGGGTTTGTATTTGGGTCACTTTTAATAATCCTTGGTTTTATTTCATTTATTTGGTAGACGTATTTGTATGTTTGATAGGTGGTGATAATTAAAGATGGACATAATTGGAATTATTCTTCTAATTACTTTATTTTTAGTATTGATTATTTTATTTGCATCTTTTTTCATAATTTACAATAACTTTGTAAGACTAAAAAACAATATTTCAAAGTCCTTAGCAAACATTGATGTTTTACTAAAGCAAAGATCAAACGAAATTCCAAATCTTATCAGAATAGTTCAAGGATATATGAAGCATGAAAGAGAGGTCCTTGAATCTCTTACAAAGGCAAGATCCTTTTTATTAGAATCTAACACCTTATCCAAAAAAGCAGCAGCAGATAATGCAATAACAGGCCTTGTAAAATCTGTTTTTGCAATAGCTGAAAATTATCCAGATTTAAAGGCAGGTGAAAATTTTCTCAAACTACAGAAAAGAATAACCGGTCTTGAAAATGAGCTTTCTGACAGAAGGGAATTTTACAATGATAGTGTTACTATATATAATATTCGTATTCAATCAATCCCTGATTTAATTGTAGCAAGAATGATGCATCTAAATAAAATAGATCTATTCAAAGCAAAAGAAGAAGATAAAAAATATGTGAAGATAAAGCTACAAAAAAATAAAATGGAATAAAAAATAAAAAAATTTTGTAACTTTTTTATGAGAATATTTAAATAACTTTATACAATATAAAAATTATAAAGTGTTGAAGGGAGGTAATAATCATGAAAAAATATAAGATATTTTTAACATTTTTTTTCGTAATTAATATTTTTTTAATAAGCATAATATCAAATAATTGTTATGCAACTAATATAGCAAAAAATGGAATATCAAAAAATTTTTATAGATACAATATTGAAGATGATAGATTAACAAGTGGTCAGAATCCTTATGCAATTATTGAAACTTCAATGGGAACAATTAAAATTGAACTTTTTAAGGATTTAGTACCAAATACCGTTGATAATTTTTTGGATCTATCAAATATTAGTTTTTACGACGGTCTTGTTTTTCACAGAGTTATTGATGATTTTGTAATTCAGGGTGGAGGACATTACCCAAATGGTACAAGAAAGATTAGTCCATTTGGCCCTATAGATCTAGAGATAAATCCTAAAGCAAGACATGTAGATGGTGCAATTGGAATGGCAAGAACATCTGATCCAAATAGTGCAACAAGTCAATTTTATATTTGCGATGGACCTCAACATTTTTTAGATGATAATTATGCTGTATTTGGTAAAGTAACAAAAGGAACAATGTCCGTAGTTAGAGATATTGCTGAAGTGGAAACAACAACAAAATATGGAATGCAGGATTGGCCAGTCGAAGATATTATAATCAACTCTGTTGTGATTAAAGAAAAAACAGAAAATGTTAACACTCACATACAAAATATTATGAAAGATAATCTATTATTTTTCTCAATACTAAAGGGCTATCTCCAAGAATTAAATTTTTTCTTTTAAAAAAATTACGCCGAGGAGGAGATTTGAACTCCTGAGGGGTCGAAACCCCACGAGCTTTCCAGGCTCGCGCCGTACCGGGCTGGGCCACCTCGGCAAAAAAACAAATACCGGAAGCAAAACTTTCTTTTAAGCCTTTTTCCAGATGGAAGGATAAGTTCCCTTTTTCATAAATACCCTTTCAAGACTTGCACATACTCCTTTATCCTTTTGAATGATTTCTTCTGTAGACATAGTAGACTTTGCAATAGCAACACCTTCATCTTTCATTGTTATAATAGCAACCATATCACCATTTTTAATATCTGAATCAATTTCTACAACACCTGGGACTGCTAGACTTGCCCCATGACAAAGTGCATCTACTGCAGAGTCACGAATCACAATTTTTGGTAAATGGTCAATAAATCTTTCTAATGGTTGGATTATTCTCCTTATTTCTTTTTTGTCACCTTCCTCTTTCCAGAAAATATAGGCATCTTTTAGGTCCTGCAAAATAAATGAATCTTCCTCAGATAAATTTCCAACTCTTGTTCGTCTTAGTTCTGCAAGATGGGCATTTGTTTTTAATTTTTTACCGATGTCTACACAAAGGGTTCGAACGTATGTTCCCGTTTCACATCCAACTCGAAATAAAACTTTTCTTTCTTCTATTTGAATAACATCAAAATAAAATATTTGTCTTTTTCTTTTTACTCTTTTAACGGCAGACCTAATTGGAGGAATCTGTGTAATTTCGCCAACAAAACTTTTACAAACCTCTAAAATCTTTTTTTTATCAGCATCCTTATGAAGTTTCATTAAACCAATATATTCTTTACCTGCAAAAAGAAGTCCCTGCAAGGCCTTTGTTGCATCACCTATTCCAATTGGTAGGACTCCAGTTGCATTAGGGTCAAGTGTGCCGCCATGACCTATTTTTTCAATATTTAGAATTTTTTTAATCCAAGAATCAACTTGATGTGAAGTTGGACCACTTGGTTTGTCAAGGTTAATTACTCCACAATTTAAAAGTTCATCAATATTTCTTTCATCTGGAGATTTCCCATAATTTGGATTTGATTTGAATTGAACTTTAACGATTCGTTTACGTTTTTTATCAGATGGTAATTTATATTTTCTGTCCGGCATTATTATTCACTAAAATAGTTTGCTTATATATAAAAAGTATTTACTATTCAATTTTATTGATAATTATCTCAACAATTTCGTCAGGTGATTTATCTTTTGAGTCAATTACTAAATCATAAATAGATTTATCTTTTAGATCAATGTTATAATAAATCTTATACCTAA
>Ga0272442_10000614_pt1 | contig 56194 bp, 42 predicted proteins | sample SSMForm2O_FD_200262 | JGI IMG/M metagenome (GOLD analysis project Ga0272442, IMG submission 200262) | Marine sediment archaeal communities from Little Sippewissett salt marsh, Falmouth, MA, United States - SSM-Form-2O | ecosystem: Environmental > Aquatic > Marine > Wetlands > Sediment ... | reverse complement strand
TTTGGGAATGCCGAGTCCTGTATCGCTGACACGTATGGCAATATGCTCCGGCCGGCTCTGCACCAAGACCGCAATGCGGCCGCCCTCCGGGGTGAACTTGATAGCATTGCTGACCAGGTTTGTTACCACCTGAATGAGTCTATCCGTGTCGAAGGCAACTGCGGGCAGATTGGGCTCGTATTCGACATGTAGGTGCACACCACGTTTTTGGGCGTACGGTCGCATGGTGTTGCAGGCATCTTCAACTGTTTTCTGGAGGTCATTCTCCCGGATGTCGTACCGCATTTTCCCCGCTTCGAGCTTCTGGAAATCGAGGACGCTGTCAATCAATCTCGACAGTCTCTCAATGTTGCGCTTGGCGATATCCAGAAAATGTCGTTGATCCTTGTTGATCTTGCCAGCCACTTCGTCGAGGAGGATAATCGCAGCTTCCCGAATCGAGGTCATGGGTGTCCGCAATTCGTGAGAAACCGTGGAGATGAACTGCGACTTCATATCGACAGCATCTCTCAGTTCCTCCTCGGCACGCTTGCGATTGGTAATATCGTCAAGTGCGACGACGACGTGCCTTCCCGAGTCGATGCTGAGCGGTTCTATGCTCACCAGAAGCCACGGTCGCACGGTTTGGCCGTTATCGGTCAGAACCGGACGGATTTCGAGACCGTGAATCGGTTCGCCGGACTCCAGGACCACTTGGATCATACTTCGCAGCGAGCATTCCTCGCAATCCCGCGTCTGATCAAGACGCTCGAATCGGGCGCAGGTTAGCGCTTCGCAGGGACCTTTGCCGAGGATCTCACGATAGTCCTTTCCCGACATATTGCGGATGGTCTCATTGGCACGCAGGACGATCATATGCTCGCTCATCAGCAACATGCCGACCGGCGCTGCGTCAAAGATCGCCTCGATGTTCTTCTGTTTGCGATCCAGGATTTCGTGGGTGCGCACGCGCTCGGTGATATCGACATCGGCGCCTCTGTACCCTATCAGCTCCTGACTTTCGTTGAAGACGGGTACGCCGCTCCGTGTCAGCCAGACCACTTCCCCATCCTTGTGAAGGTTGCGCGTCTGGAACTCACTGAACACATCGTTACGGCTGAGGATCTCGAAAGCACGCTGCTTGAGCTGCTGGGCATCGTCCGGATGAAAGAAATCGTAGAAGTGCTTCTTGCCCAGAATCTCCTCGGGTTCATAACCCAGGATCTTCTTCACAATCGGGCTGGCGTAGGTGTACATTCCCTTGGGATCGACTTCCCAGATCCACTCTTTGGCGTTGTCCACCACCTGTCGGAAGCGCTGCTCAGATTGACGCAATGCCTCCTCCATGCGTTTGCGCTCCGTGATATCGCGAACGACACCGATCGACCCTGTTACCGTCCCGTCCGAATCTCTCAGGAGACTGAGCGAGACATCGATGTCGATAACATCACCGCTCTGCCGGATCATCTGGGTCTCAAGATGATGCTGCATGCCCTTTCGCTGGATGCTCAGATTGCAGATGCGCTCCCATTCCGAGGGCGGATACAGTGACTGCACTGATTTGCCCAGCAAATCGTCATGCGTCATCCCGAGTAGACGCTCGGTGAACTTGTTCCAGGACACCAGCCGTTTTTCCTTGTCGGCCATCATGATCGCGACGGCCGAATTCTCGAAGATCGTGCGGTATCGCTGTTCGGCACCCTGCAACTGCCGTTCGGCCCGCTTTCGCTCGAGTGCATACCGGATCGCACGCACCAGGAGTGTACTGTCCACCTGCCCTTTGATGAGGTAGTCCTGCACGCCCTTCTGCACGGCGCTGGTGGCGGTATTCTCGTCGTCAAGCCCGCTCAATACCACGATGGGAACGTGCGGTGTACGCGCCTGAATTTCGGTCACGGAGGCCACGCCGCGGCTGTCGGGCAAGCCCAGATCCAGAAGAACCACGTCAAAGATGTGCTCTTGGAGCATGTCGAGCGCTACGGAGAGACGATCGGCGTAGTCGACGTCATAGGCGCCCAGCGACGATTGAGCCAGAAGCCGCTCGAGCATCTTCCTGTCAACGATGTCGTCCTCAACAAGGAGAAGTCGCAGTCTCTTAGGTACGGTCAACTAGATACTCCTTTGGAGATGGCTGATACACCGCGTGGCTGCCCGGCCATCCATTTCTGCACATCAACTTCCTCTCCTGCCCGTCTCGCCGGCAGTGAAGTCAAGACGGACTCAGCACGGTCCGTCAACGGTGTTTTCCGCTCTTCAGGGCCATCTGTATTTTGGCCATCAACTCGGCGAAATCGAAGGGTTTGGTCACATAGTCGGTGACGCCATGGGCCGAAGCTGCCGCGATATCCTGTGGTTCGCACCGCGCCGTCAGCATGAGTACGGGAATATGCTTGAGTGCGGCATCGGCGCGAAGGCGTTCGAGCATCTCGTGGCCGTTCATCACCGGCATGTTGGTATCAAGAAGGATGAGATCCGGTTTCTCAGCCCGAGCCTGCTCCAAACCTTCTTCGCCGTTCGATGCGGTGACGACCTCGCAATCAGCGAACTTCAGACGGTACTCGACGGTGCTGACAAGATCAGGCTCGTCATCGACGATCAAGATCTTCATCTGAGACGTCTCTTTCTTGGATTTGAACAAACCTAGCACTTCACTACTCCTTTCAGAGCCTGTCCAAACAGGCGCTCGTCATCGCTGTATCCGCCTCCGGACAAATCGGATGCACTCCTGCGCCCGTCTGCTCGGCGCCGCTCGCCGACAGGGGAAGCGCCGCCCACATTGTGTTCAAGCATCCGAGGCAATTCATGGTGTGTCCTCCTGCTTCGCAAGGTCCACACAAATCGTCACCGTCATCTCGCAGACAACGCAATCTGATTTCGGTGACGGTGTCGTCATCTTAAACGAGTCGATCCAGACTTTCCGCCGACGGGAAGAAAGTGACTCAAGCAGCTTGACAACGTTGTTGTAGGGGGCGTCTACAGTCAGTGTCGCACTTCTGACCACCATTGCAGAGACAACTTCTTGCGCCCCCTGGCGAGCGATATTCTCATCACTGCCATAACCAAGCGAGACCACGCTGCATTTCGTCTCTTGGCACAGTGCCTGTAGATCGTTGTGGAATTGTACGGCTTCGTCAGGGCTGAAGGCCATCTCCGAGAACGCAACGCGCTCCGCATCCATCGCACCAAGCTTCCGCTGCTCCGCGGTAATGTCTTCGTTGATGCTTTCCCCCAGATCCAGGCGCAGACTCGTGGCCCACGCATACTGCTGAGCGGCATGCAATGAGGCAACGTGGGGGCGCACGGCCCACCCGTAGACGGCCACCAGACCGATGGCGGACAGGACGCCAATCACGGCGTTCTGTTGCCCAGGCGTAAGTGTGTATTGCAGTCGAGCCCGCATCATCTACCGTATCTTCCTTGCGATAAGGGAACATTTCACGACGTAGCGAACATTCGCCTCCGCCGTGGAACGGGCCTTCCGAACCAGCGCAGCGTGGCGAATATGGTCTGAGCGATTCAGCATCCCTACGAATGTATCCACGCCCTCGTAGGACTCGGAGACCCCCTCGACCTGTATGGCGGGGCCCTCGGCCAAGGACAGCTCCGTGATTTGCAGTGCCTTGGGAACAGCGTCCCGAATATCGGCAAGGAGGCGACCCCAATCGAGATCCACTCGTGATTCCGGCACGCGTCGGAGACAGTTCATCTCGGCCGACATGGCTGACGTGCGCTGCTCGAGAAACGTCAAGGCATTTACGGCCTGGGGAAGCGGACGATCACCGCGCTCCAGCGACGCTCGTCTCAGATTCACGGTGTTCCTATTTGCGCGTTCAGCCATCCAACTGAATCCACCACCGATCAGGACAACTGCCAGCATCAGTGTAGCCAAGGCATTGGCCACCAGGAGCATGTTGCGTCTCACCACGATGGCACGACGCTCCTCCTGGGGTAGCAGATTCACTGAAGATCCATGATCGTCTTGCCGTAGTGACCTAATGGCCAAGCCGACACCTGCAATCGACAGCTTCTCGTCAATCTGCCCATCAATAGCCAACTCAGCCAGCCATTGAGTCCTTGTCCAAAACTTCACATCGTCCACTGACAGGAATCTGCTGATGATCCCCTGGTCTTCCTCGGAGAAGCCGCCATCCGTGTCGTCGATGACGAGAACATCCCATCGTCCGGATGCGGTCCCCCCTGCCAAACGGTAGAACTCAACTACCGCGTTGCACTCGTTGGCCACCCATTCATGCACGTCTTGCGGCTCGGCGTCCATCGTTGGGATGGTCTTCGTCCTGATATAGTCCAGGATGCCCTTGCGCAACACGCAGAGGGTGAGGGTCCCGTCCTTTCGCAAGGCCAGCAGCGTCCAATCCCCTGACGCACTCGTTCTGGTCTCTGTAAATGCCCTGAGGCAGGCGGTCACGCCTGATTCCACCGTTGTGCTCGGCATTCCCGCGTTGCGACACGTGCTGACAAGCGTCGCAGCGCCTTCGTGATCTGCCGCGCTGACCAGGAGTTTACCTGTCGTGCCGGGCATAGCCGGAACAAGGACCCGGAAATCAGACACTGTCGCCCGACCCGAGAAACTCGCATACTGCTTGACCTCGCCCTCTACAAACCTCGCGATCTGTTGAGGGTCCAGCTCTTCGAGCGGAATCACACGAGTCAGTGTGCCTGGGATTGGCAGTGACAAAGCGACGCGTCTTGTCCGGTTCTTGTGATGCTCTCTGAGCGTCTTGAGGGCCGCCAAAACAACCGAAGGATCAACAATGCGACCATGTTCAATGGCCCCCTCGGGGACGGGTGTCCGCGTCGCATGCAGAATTCGGAAGCCACCGTCAGCCTTTCCGAGCAGCACGACGCTGATCTGAGCTTCGGTTACGTCTATACCAAGCGCTGTTGTGACGCTCGATTTCATTCATTCACCTTGATACTATCGATTGCCACCGTGTGCGGAGGGGTTCCGGAACTCACCGTCACTTCAGCCTCGACTCTCGCGACGAAACCATGGTGGGAGGTTCCCTGGGAAGTAACATGGTCTCCCTTGACGATCACGGTGTACGCGCCGCCGGCGAACGCCTTGTCCACGAATCCGGCATCCCAGCCGACATCGATTCGTAACTGCGACAGAGCATCGTTCAGCCCGGCCTCAGCAACGGCCAGTGCCTCAGCCGCACGGATATGATTGCGCATGACCTGGATTTCTTCTGTGTTTATCTGCAGCATCCCCATAACGATGGCCGCCAGCAGCGCTGCCACGAACACCACCGTGATCAATACGACACCGTGATTGCGATTCCCACGAATCATAGCTCAACGCCCAACCATTGTGACATTGCCAAGTCAGGGTTCAAGCCGATACGGATTCGTTCGTCACCATTGAGCCGAGCGACCTTGCCTATCCCGGCGACAGCCGCGCTGCGCATGTAAACGCTGCAGGAAAAACGCTTGTCTCTGCCCGGATTGGAACCGGTCGGAAATGCCACCGTGAGGGTCACGAGTTGAGCCAACTCGGGCTCCGACATAGGGGTAGCCAGATCGCTGCCATCATAGCAGGCGAACTGCAATCGGCTGACCGGCCCCGCCAGATCTGCCCCGTCCTCGGGCGGACCGAACTGGACCAGGCCGTTTGCATCGACAGCATATCGCTGGAGATGCCCGCCATTGTCAGCAAATTCGATATATCCCTTCTCCTCGGAGGGCCTACTCACATCGGTGATCCGTGCCGCGGTACTTAGATGGCGACTGACGTGATCGATCAGAACTCTGGCATTCTGCAGAATCTCCGCGTTGGCCTGCCGGGCCTCCCAGCTATGGCGAACGCCAGCCAGCGCCGGCAACAGGGCCATGAGAACGACCGTCATCATGGAGATAGCAACGACCATCTCCAGGAGAGTCAGTGCTCTGGAACACCGGGTTTTTCTGCTCTTACACCACATCGTTCTGACCGTACATAGTATTTCCACTCTATGTCGTCTTCTTCGGCACGTGAACCCCATCTCGTTAGTCGAGTTTCCCTTCCACGCACACATTGCACCTGTGTCGAATTGCCAACTGCAAGAGGGCCTCTGGAGTACCCAAGCGGATATCTATCGGACCGGGTGGGCCAGTGGGTAAGAACCTCCACCTAGACGAAGATCGCGTCCCATAAGACGCCAAGGGCGGTTGCCTGCTCTGCGAGGCGTGCGGGAGATGTGGAAGCGCGCCGCATCGCTATCGCCGTCGCGCGACATACGTCGCCAGCGTGACGGCAGCCTCTTCTGTCGACAAGCGCTTGTCTGCGTCAGCGTCGAAACCGACTGTAACAGTCACGAGTCGCAAGCGTGGGTCTTCGTCATCACTAACGTTGCACAGATATGCATCGGCGAGAGCCACGGAGTCCTCTCGAAAGGACCTCTCATAGCGGTATATGGACCTCGCTCGAATCTCATCGAGCTTGCTTTGGGCGAGGATCAGAGACTGTGTCTTGCGTTCGATGGCTGTCCCCGTCACATGGGCGATCGTAAGGGCGCGCAGGACCGGGACAACAGCCAACACCAGCACGACCGAACTGACCACGACCTCAGCGAGGGTTACCCCGCGCCTGTGGTCCGCCGGAGTCCTGCAAAGCCGGGAGGTCGTCTGTTCGGTTGCCTGATTGTCTAGTTCTGCACGCATTTGACCATTCCTGTGGCCGGAATCACCGCAATCGCGAACGTGTGGTCCTCAGCAGAAACCTCCAGAGCCCGGTCGCTACCGTCTTTCAACGCGCCGAGTGGACTGAACTCAAACCTGGGGCCGCCTTCACAAAGGACACTCTGATTCACCACGTGGGAGTCGATGATGCGGGAATTGCTCAGGTTCACGATCTGATAGGCCGTTCCCCTGCCTCTGCGTTGCACGTCAAGTGCATACCCTTGCGGGTTAGTCGCCGCGTGGAGAATGGCGAGGCTTCGGGTCCGCCTCAGATCGGTGACAATTTTCCAGGCCGTGCTTTCCGCGAGGCTGCGTTTCCTGGCCGTGAATGGGAGCCGAGGCACGGCCACGTAGGTCAAGACCCCGAGGATCAGGACCACAACCACCAACTCAGCAACCGTATAGCCCTGCCGCCGCCTCATATGTTGGAATCTGGAAAGCATGAAACGATTACACCTGTGGTCAACACGAACCACTGGTGGTGTCCATAGATGCCACAGCAGTAGTCTTCCACCCCCGAATTTCGCCGATGCGATTATTCGTGGGTGTGCTCGATCACTCGGTGCCGTGCTTCCCTGTAGATGTACTTCTTGCCGAAAGGACACTCAGGCGGACCGTCCGGGAAATAACTCTCATTGCTGAGAATGTCATCCAGATCTTCCGGCCACTTCCCCTCGTTGGCGTAGTGCAACTCAATCTGGGAGTTGATAAGATCGACGTTCGTCTTGCAGGCGTTGATCTTTGCCTTCTCAGCGCTCTGGCTGATTCTCGGAATCGCGATGGCCGCCAGTGCACCAAGAATGAGCACCACAACCAACAACTCGACCAAAGTGAAACCTCTCTTGGACCTCATACTATCCTCCTGCTGTAAGCCATCCATTCTGTCGGACTGTGCTGAAAGTATCGGCGCTGCGGCCCTCGGACTTTAGCTGACTTTGAGCAACACGTCGCATACGGTTCATTTGAGATGGGTCATATAATCAAACATCGGCAGATACACACCTAAGAGGACCAAGCCGACAACCAGTCCCATAACCAGCGTCAAAGCAGGTTCCAGTTTGACAACCAGACGGGCGATGATCGTCTCGATGTCACGATCCAGAAGATCGACGCCCTTGGTCAGCATCTCCGCCAGCTTGCCCACCTGTTCACCTGACACGGCCATGTGCACGACCACCGAGGGGAAGATAGGATGGGCGGCCAGCGCCTTGCCAACCGGGTTCCCGGCCTGGGTCGTCTTGACCAGCGTTTCCGAGATTTCCTTCATCTCTTCGTTGCGGACGATCTCGCCGACGATTCGAAACGCCTCGATCACCGAGACCCCCACCGAAATCAGCATGGCAAACGGGCGAACGAAGCGAGAGACCAGGATGAGACGGTTGAGCTTGCCGAGTACGGGCATGCGCAGCTTGAACCGGTTCCAGCGGTTACGCAACCGATCAGTATCCAAGTACCGCCAGGACACCAAGACCACGCCCGCCAGGGGCACCAGGATCAGCAGTCCTCGGCCCTTGAGCATTTCGCTGGCAGTAACCAGCAATTGCGTGGGCCAGGGCAAGCGCACGTGGAGATTGCCATACAACTTCGTGAACACGGGAACCACGAAGAGCAACAAGCATGAGAGAACTCCCAAACACACCGTCCCGACCGCTATCGGATACACAAATGCGGACTTGATTTTAGCCCGGAGTGTCGCCCGCTTGTCAAGGTAGACGGCGCTCATCTCCAGGGCTTCGCCGAGCTTGCCCGACGCTTCGCCCGCTTCGAGCATCCCCACGAAGAACCCCGAGAAGATGTTCTGGTGTGGTTCGAAGGCCTTCGCCAGACTCGATCCCACCTCCACTCTCTGCCTGACATCCGCGAGCACGGCGCGGAGACTCGGTCCGTCGGCCTGGCTCTCCAGCGTTTCCAAACAGCCGATGACGGACAGTCCCGCCGAGTACATCCCCGCGAACTTGTACGTGAAGGCCACGATATCCTGCTCGCTGATGCGGGCCTTGCGATGCGACGACTTCCTTGCCTGGTGAGCACGGACAAGCACATACCCGATCTTCTCGAGCTCACCCCGCAACGCGCTGATGCCACTGACATCGCGATACGTTCCGCAAAACTCGTTGCCGCAACGGTCTCTGGCGGTGTATTCGTAGTCGGCCATCACTCCCGTTCCACGTCCACGACTCTCATAACCTCTTCCACGGTCGTCTCACCGGCCAGGACTTCACTGACGGCGGCTGCACGAAGCGTGCGCATGCCCTCGGCGATCGCTGTCTCTTTGATGGCGTCATCGTCGGCGCCGTCGACGATCATGCGCTGCACCCGGCGCGAGACTGACAGAATCTCGTAGACGCTCCTCCTGCCCATGTAACCACTATCGTAACAGTGACTGCACCCCGAACCTCGCCAGAGCTGAACGTCCCCACTATGCTCGCCGTGGGGAAACAGGGCCTCGCGTTCAGCCTCAGATGCCGTATACGGTTCCTTGCACTTCGGGCAGCACGTTCGCAGCAGCCGCTGTGCCGCACTGCCCAGCAGTGCCGACCCGACGAGGAACGGTGGGATTCCCAGATTGATCAGGCGGGAGACAGCGCCTGCCGCATCGTTGGTGTGGAGTGTGCTGAGTACCAGGTGGCCCGTCAGAGCGGCCCCAATAGCAATCTCAGCGGTCTCACGATCACGAATCTCCCCAATAAGAATGATATCAGGGTCCTGGCGGAGAATGCTCCGCAGGGCAGAGGGGAACGTCATCCCGGCAATGGGCTTGACCTGCACCTGAGTAATTCCGTCGAGGCGATACTCCACGGGGTCTTCCACGGTGACGATGTTCTTTTCCGGCGTATTGACCAATTGGAGTACCGAATAGAGCGTGGTTGTCTTGCCGCTCCCGGTGGGCCCCGTCAACAGCAGCATACCATAGGGATTGCCGGCCAACGTTCGAAACGCCTGGTTGTCGATGGGGGCCGTTACAACCTTGTCAAATGCCCAACGCTCCGCCCGCTTGTCCAGAATCCGCATGACGATCTTCTCGCCTCCCACCGCAGGCAGAGACGAAACCCGGAAGTCGTACTCTCGACCCTCATGCTCGGCCGTCACATGGCCATCCTGCGGCATGCGTCGCTCGGAGATGTCCATATCAGCCATGATCTTGATATGGGAGACGACTTCTTGCTGCGCCGAGGCCGGCACACGAATCGTATCGCGGAGCGTGCCATCGATGCGGTAGCGCACCCTGATATCCGGTGCCTGGGGCTCAATGTGTATATCGCTGGCGCGGGCCGCAATCGCTCCCTTGACAATCGAGTAGACCAGCTTGCTGATAGGGTCATCGCCGCTCTCGAAGGATCGCGTATGTTTGCGGACCTCGCCCGTGCCCGCCGCCGCGTCCTCCTTCAGACGCATCGAAGCCACCACCTGTTTGGTGACGTTCGCTTCGTCGAAATGGTATTGTATCGCCTGGCGAACCGCCTCCGGGGTGGCCGCAACGGGAACCACGGTGTACCCGGTCTTGATTTCGATCTCGTCGCGCGCCGTCAGATCCAGAGGGCTGCCCATGGCAACAGCCAGCGCCCCTTCCCGTCGCCTGAGGGGGATCACGTTGTATCGGCAGGCGATCTTGTGCGAGATCAGATGAGCCATCATCGGATCGATCATTTCTGGGGACAGATCGATGAACTCTATCCCGTTGACACTCGCTATCAGCCGAGCAAACTGATCCTCGTCGAGCAGGCTCTCGCGTTTGAGTATCGAAACGACGCTGTCGCCCGTGCCCTCCCGCCTCTCGAGAACGGTATCCAGCGCAGACGGGCTGAGTACCGCTTCGTGCTTCAGATACGCGACTATGGAATCATCGGTGTTCATATGTACTGACCTACAAGGGCCGCCATGTTCCCAGAGATCTATCGACAGATCGAGGCCGGCACCTTAGCACGCCCTTGTCGTCCTCGCAGCCCGGCATCGGCCGGCGCTGCAACCAGCGATCGCAGCTTATGGGACCTGACGGCTCATTTGTGCAGTTTCCTCTTGCATCGGTCCCTAGCATCCTGTATAAGGTGAAGGCGTTTTTCAGGCGGCGTAGCCAAGTGGCCTAAGGCGACGGTTTGCAAAACCGTTATTCGTCGGTTCGAATCCGACCGCCGCCTTTTCTCGCCGCGAATCGTTCCCTCCGGACCAGCACCTCTCAACCGGCTGTAACCACCCGATATAACAGGATTTAGCAGAAGTCCAGGCTCCTACCAAGAGCCAGTGCGAAGGAGGTGGTTTGTCAACCAGGGTTGTCAACATCGGGGTGCCCCGCCGAACTGGCTCAACATGCCTCGACATTGACACGTTGCCTTTCGAGTCGCCCCACTGTTGCGACGAACCCTGCAAGGGGCGAACTCGTAAACGAAGCCGTCTGCGAAGCCGGGTTCTCGCTCTCGGACCGGACACATCCAACGCGACCACTTTACCGCGCGCGGCGCGTTTGCTATAGTGGATGCGGACGGATGAGTTACAGATTTGGCGTTTCTTGTGCGAAAAGCCATGAAGAACAAATCCAGAAAACGACGCCCGGTTAGAATCGGACGGCCCGTGCGAAGCTCCCCGCCCGCAAGGCGTAAGTGGAGCCTCTTCTGGGCTGCCGTCGCAGTCCTTGTCTTGGCCGCTGTGATTGTCGGGATCATGGCTTGGCGCTCCAGTTCCCGAGCCCCAACCGCACCGCCATCCTTTGCTCCACGAACGCCCAAGCTGCACGTGGAGCCCTTTCTCGCATCCCTCCCCACTCGCTCCGGTCAGGATGTCGCAGCGATCAAGGCAGAGGAGAAGGCCTTGGTCGAGGCCGTGGTCGCAGATCTTCCCAGGCAGGCCGAGCCACTGTCGCTGCTGGCGGCGGTACACCAGAGCCATGGCGACGTCAACCAAGCCGAGGCCTTTTGGAAGATGGCTCTGGCCATCGACCCATCTCAGTCACGTGTCTACGAGCGTCTCGGCCTGGTGGCACAGGAGATGGACCAGCTCGATCGGGCTGTCGCGTATTGGCAAGAGGGCTTGCAGAGAAACCCCCGCGCGCCCAATCTGCGTTGGCATCTGGCCAATGCCCGAGTACATCAGGGGCAGTTGGATGGCACTGTTAAGCAACTTGAGCAGGAATGCAGGCTGACCCCAAACGCCGCCCGCAATTACTTCCTCCTAGGACAGATCCATCTCAAACAGGAAGCCTACGAGCAGGCGAAGGCGTGCTATGAGAAGGCCCTGGAACTGCAGCCGCACTACTTCAACGCCCACTACGGGTTGGGCAAAGTCTATGCGCGTCTGAAGCAACGAGAGAAGGCAGTCCAATCCATGGGTGCATACAAGAAGCTCAAAGCAGAGCACGATGCTTCAAAAGAGCAGCGAATCGTCCTGGATGAACTACCGTTGGTTCGTGCCCGCGCCGCCGGCCTGTATCGCCGCGTCTGCGACCTCTATGATTCCAAAAGACACGGTCCCATTGAAGAGCAGTTGCTCCAACGCGCGATCTTCCTGGACCCCGCCAGTGCGCGAAACTGGGAGAAACTTGCCACCCACCACTACCAACTGAACCGCTTTCAGACTTCGCTGACCCACTTCCAGAAGGCCAGAGAGCTTGATCCCAACAATCCACTCTATTACTTCAACATCGGTATGCTCTACGGTGGAATAGGACAGCCAGATCGAGCCGAGGCCTCTTTGAAGCAGGCGGTGGCTCGCTTCCCACAATACGGTCTGGCCTACGCCGAACTGGCGCGATTCTATCTTGGCCGTCGGACGAATCTCGGGCAAGCCCGCGCTTTGGCCGAGAAGGCGGTCGCTCTGGCGCCCAATGCTACTCACTACTTCATCCTGGCCAGAGCCTGCGAAGCAGAGGGCGATCTCAAAAGTGCCGCCGCTGCGGCCAAGCAGGCCCTCACACTCCAGCCGGACAATCGACGATACAAGGCCTTCTATGCACATCTTCAATCCAGACAGTAGGTGGACCGGGCTTTGCACTGTGTGCATCCTTCTCAGCGGGTTGAGCCGTCTCGCTGCCGGTCCGTTTCTCTTCACGGATGTTACCGCTGAGACGGGCATTGCCTTCAAGCACGAAAACGGGGCGTCCGGAAAGCTCCATATCATTGAGACGGTCACTGGCGGCCTGGCTCTACTCGACTATGATGTCGACGGAGATGTTGACATTTACTTCGTCAACGGAGCCTATCACGACGGGACAGTGGCCGATGCTGCACCACGCAATGCCCTGTATCGCAATGACGGCCGCTGGCGCTTTACAGATGTTACTGCGGTAGCCGGAGTCGGTGATACAGGATTTGGCCTCGGAGTTGCCGTGGCAGACTACGACAACGACGGGGACCCGGACATCTACGTCAACAACCATGGGCCCAACATACTCTATCGCAACAATGGCGACGGCACCTTCACGGACGTCACCGCCCACGCTGGAGTGACCAACAGCTCGCAGATGGGCGCCGGTGCCAATTTCCTGGATGCGGATGGCGATGGAGATCTGGACCTTTACGTATCCAACTACGTCAGGTGTCTCACTGACGGAGACTATGGCTCCACCCGCGGTGGCCATCCCGCTTATCTTGGCCCCGCGGCCAGTATCTACGTGGACACCGCGGATGTCCTCTTCCGTAACAACGGTGACGGGACGTTCACGGACGGCAGCAAGGATGCCGGCATTCATGCACACGCTGGAGCAGGGATGGGGACAATCTGCGGCGACGTCGACAACGACGGGGACACGGATATCGTCGTGGCCAACGATATGGGGGGCAACTTCCTGCTGATCAACGACGGTCATGGCCGATTCGAAGAGACAGGGCTCATCGCAGGTATGGCCTTTGATGACAACGGCGAGGCCCAGGGGAGCATGGGCGCCGAACTAGGCGATTATGATAACGATGGCCGGCTCGATCTGTATATCACGTCCTTCCAGTCACAGTTGGCGACTCTTTATCGCAATCTGGGTAATGCCGAGTTTGAGGATGTGACTACCCTGACGGGAGCCGGTACCGGCACGGTGCCTCTCGTCACCTGGGGCAGCGGTCTGGTGGATTTCGATCACGACGGCGACCGGGATCTCTTCGTTGCCTGCGGGCATCTGCAGCCAAACGTCGAGGCCTACGACGGTCGCACGAGCTATTACCAGCAGAACAAGCTCTACGCCAACAATGGCCAGGGCCGATTTCTCGATGTATCAGACCAGAGCGGCAGCGGGCTACAGGTTAAGCTCAGCAGCCGCGGAGCCGGTCTCGATGATCTGGATAACGACGGGGATGTGGACATCGTGGTCCTCAATTCCACGACGGGCCCCACCCTTCTGCGTAACGACACGCCGGGAAAAGGCCACTGGTTAGAAGTGTCTTTGAAGGGGACGCGAACCAATCGAGACGGGGTCGGCGCTCAGGTGCGCGTCCATGCCGGCAGTCTTGTGCTGCTCGACGAAATCCACAGCGGCCGTGGCTATCAAAGCCACTTTGGCACACGTCTTCACTTCGGCCTTGGCCAGCGCACAGAAATCGACCGCGTCGAGGTCTCCTGGATCGGCGGCAAGACGGAAACCTACCGGAACATCCCGGTCGACCAAAAGATTGTCCTGGAGGAGGGCCGGTCCGAGCCAGCTCCCTAGGTTGCCAGGACCAAGGACAGAGGACAGTCGGCCTTGGCCTCCAATCCAAAGGGTACCTTCGGCCAAACCGCGCCTCCAGAAGCAAAATCCCCCTTTTGGAGTGGGTGATTTCCACTCCTCAAGGCTCCTGCTTCTTATGCCGATAGGAGAACGTTCGTCCACAGAATGTAGTTGTAGCCGCCGTGGCGATTCGCTATCATAGATATTATCGGTTGCGAGGGTACTGGGTGGTATGCCGCAGCCAGAAAAACATCAAGATTCCACATCTAAGATAGAAGGCGTGGGGCCGCGGGCTTGTCTTTCGGTTGGAGCCGGTGGCCGAGACGCAGCAGCAGTTGGTGCGTATGTGGGAGGGGATGGCAGGCAGTTCACGCCGGGCTTGGCATGTGATCCGAGCCGACTGCAGGGCTGCACGACTTCCTTAACCGAAAGGAGGTGTGAGCCGAACGGGAACAGACTCAGAAATGCCGTGTGGCAGAAGTGTGGTCGGGTTCTAAGCCAAACGTGGAGGACACGAAAATGAGAAGACGAACCTTGGTAGTTCTGGCGGTCTGCGTGGCGCTGTCGTCGATAGCGACCGTTGGACTGGCAGCGATCAATCGACAGATCTGGGATACGGGTACGGTCACGGAGAGTAATGCCGGAGTCCGCGATTTCTTTGCGGACAAGCGTCCGGACATGATGCCCTTCACGCCCGCGCCGGATATCGATGACGTGCTGGACGAATCGTGGTGGGGCGACCGGGCCGACAACTACTACGGTCATATCTGGGGTTGGGTGACGGTCCCCGAGTCGGGTGATTATACCTGGTACATCCACGGTGACAATTACTGCGCGCTTTACATCAGTCCGGACGAGAACTGGGAGAACGTGCAAGAGGTCGCCTGGGTGGACGGGTGGTCCAATATCGAGGAATGGGTCAATCCCGCCAACGGCGGTACCAATACGGTCTCAGATCCTATCACGTATGCGGCCGGGCAGACACTCGCTGTCTGGGCCATTATGGTGGAAGGCGGTGGCGGTGACAACCTCGGTGTCGGCTGGACTACGCCCAGCAACAGCACCATCCATTACATCACTGACTATGTCACCAATATCCCGCCGACGCCCACCAAAGCCAGGGGCCCGAACCCGGAGGCAGGCGCTGTTGACGTACCGCGCGACACGACCCTGAGCTGGGCGCCCGGGAAATTCGCTGCTTCACACGATGTCTATCTCGGCACCGTCTTTCAGGATGTAAACGACGCCAGTCGATCAGACCCCCGGGGCGTGCTCGTCAGTCAGGGGCAGTCCGATACCACGTTTCTCCCACCGGACGTGCTTGAGTTTGGCCAGACGTACTACTGGCGCATCGACGAGGTCAACGCACCGCCCGACAGTACCATTTTCAAAGGCAAGGTCTGGGAATTCACGGTCGAGCCGTTCGCCTATCCTGTCGAGGGCATCATCGCCACGAGCAATGGCGTTTCCGACCCTGGTTTCGGGCCTGAGAGGACCATCGACGGTTCCGGCCTCAACGCGGACGATCAGCACTCGGTCGATGCACCCGACATGTGGCTGACCACTCCGGGCGACGAGCCCCTGCAGGTTCAGTACGAATTCGACCGGGTCTACAAGCTCGACGAGATGCTGGTCTGGAACTACAATGTACTGTTCGAGCCGATGCTGGGATTCGGCCTCAAAGACGTCACCATCGAATATTCCGAGGACGGCGTGGACTGGATCCTTCTGGGCGATGTTGAGCTTGCCCAGGCGACCGCTCAGGCGACCTACGAGGCCAACACGGCTATCGACTTCGACGGCCAGCCGGTCAAGTACGTCCGCCTGACAGTCAACAGCGGATGGGGCCCGCTAGGCCAGTTCGGCTTAAGCGAAGTTCGCTTCATGTACGTCCCCGCCCATGCGCGCGAGCCGCAACCGGCAGATGGTCAGGTCGGTGTTGCCGTCGGGACCACGTTAGACTGGCGGGCTGGCCGCGAGGCCGTCACACATGACGTGTATCTAGGCACGGACGCAGAGGCGCTGACACTCGTCGATTCAGTTGGCGCTGCCACCTACACGCCCACCGATCTGGAATTCGGTCTCGACTACTTCTGGAAGGTCGACGAGGTCAACGAGGCCGATGCGATCACCACGTGGCCGGGCGCTGTCTGGAGTTTCCAGACAGAGGAGTACGCTCTGATCGATGGCTTTGAGAGCTACAACGACGACGACAACCGGATCTTCGACGTTTGGCTCGATGGGTTCGTCAATGAGACGGGCTCGACGGTTGGCTATTTCGACGCCCCGTTTGCCGAGCAGAGCATCGTCAACAGTGGCAGCCAGTCGATGCCCCTGGAATACTCCAATGATACGGCTCCGTTCTACTCTGAGGCCGAGTATGATCTGGGCTCCCTGAACCTCACCAGCAACGGTGCCGACAGCGTCCGGCTGTACATCACCGGACTGGCGCCGGCATTCCTGGAGAACGCCGATGGCACCATTCTCGTGAACGCCATTGGCACCGACATCTGGGATGCCGCTGACGAGTTCCGCTACGCCTACAAGAGTCTCACTGGCAATGGTTCTATGGTCGCCCGTGTCGAAGACCTGGACGCTACGCCCAGCACATGGGCGAAGGCCGGCGTGATGATCCGCCAGAATGACGCCGTGGGTTCCGTGCACTCCTTCATGTGCATGACCGGTGGCGACGGGAACGGCGCCTCCTGGCAAGGTCGGCCCACAGACAACGCGGCCTCCGAGAGTGGCGACGCCACGGCAGCCGTCGAACCGCCCTATTGGGTCAGGATCGATCGAGCCGGCGATACCCTCACGGGATACATTTCGCCGGATGGCCAGGACTGGGCCCAGGTTGGCGACCCGCGGTCCATATCAATGACTGACCCGGTCCTGATCGGCTTGGCGCTGACCAGCCACAACGCCAACCGGGCCACCAGCGCCATGTTCTCCAACGTCAGCTTCACCGGCAGCGTCAGCGGTGACTGGCAGGTCGCGGAAATCGGCGTTGCACAGCCAGAGGGGAACGTTCCTGAAGCAGTGTACGTTGCGCTCGAGGACACCAGTGGTGGCGTGGCAGTCGTGACGCACCCGGATGACGGGCTCACTGCCTGGTCCACGTGGACCGAATGGACGATCCCGTACAGTGACCTGGCCGGTGTTAACCTCAGCCGTGTCGCCACGATATACATCGGCGTCGGCGACCGGGACAACCCGACCGCCGGCGGTACCGGGACGATTTTCGTCGACGACATCGGATTTGGTCGCGTCTATACAGCACCGGCTGCCCCCTAGAACGGCTGCTTGGAGTGCTGTAGCGATCCCGCAATGCCTTGGGGCCCATACCGTTCTGGTGTGGGCCCCATTCTCTGCGCCGACCCGAACCCTACGAATCCGAGAGTATCGCACGGCGATGAACTCATAAAGTGCTTCTAATGAAACCCTTACAGTCGTTTTGCCGGCCGTGACTCAGAGTGCTCGACCGTCTCGCACGCTGACGAAATGTGGTTGCAACCGCCATTGGGATGTGTTATAAATAAGGTGGTCGGCTGCGAGGGTTCCCACTGGCACGCCGTTTCTATGGAGACATCTATATATCATACTGCACAAGGCGTAGTGTCGCATGGTTCGCTTCATGGCTAGAACCAGCGGCCGGGACGCAGTAGTGTAGGGTGCGCACACCAGGCAACGACGACAAAAGCCCATGTCGTGCCCTTGGTGCAGGCGAGCCGACTGCAAGGCTGCGTAGCTTCCTTGTCGAAAGGAGGTGTCAGCCAGAACAGGGAAGAGACTTCAAGGTATCGTGAAGGAAGAGTGTGGTAAACGTCCAAGCAAACTGTGGAGGATACATGAAATGAGAAGACATCTTTTGATAGTGCTGCTGATCGGCCTGACGCTGACAACAGCAGCCTCGGCCACGATCATGCGCCAGGAGTGGCATACGGGTGTCGCGGGTAGCCGCCAGGCTATTATTGACTTCCTCGGGGATCTCGCCAACCCCGTGCCCGCACCTGACGTCGAAGTGATCATGGACGAATCGTTCTATCACGGGGATCATCTTGACAACTACGTGGCCAAGTTCTATGGCTGGGTTACGGTGCCCGAAACCGGTACATACGAGTTCCACTATGCCTGCGATGACTACGGAATGCTCTACGTCAGCCAAGACGAGGAAATGGCCAACGCCGAGGAGGTCGCGTGGGTCGATGGCTGGTGCGCCAATGCAGAGTGGAACAAGTATCCCGACACGCAACACTCGGAATCTATGGAACTCAAGGCAGGTCAGATCATGGCCGTCATGGCGTTCTTCCAAGAGGCCGGTGGCGGTGACAACATGGACATTGGCTGGACGGGTCCGGGACTCAGCAGTGATCCGACCAACCCGACCTATCTGACCGACTACATCACCCACATCGCCCCCGTTCCCACCATCGCCAAGAGCCCGATTCCAGATGTCGGAGCGGTCGATGTCCCGCGTGATACGGCGTTGAGTTGGACGCCTGGCAAGTTCGCCGTAACGCATGACGTCTATCTCGGCACCATCTATGACGACGTCGATGCTGCCAGCCGGACCGATCCGAGGGGTGTGCTTGTCAGCCAGGGGCAGTCGGACCCCACGTTCGTGCCCCCGGCTGTACTCGAGTTTGGCCAGACATACTACTGGCGCGTCGATGAGGTCAACGCGGTGCCGACCACGATCTTCAAAGGCAAGATCTGGGAATTCACCGTTGAGCCATTTGCCTATGCCGTCGAGGGCATCATCGCCACGAGCAATGGGATTTCGGAGCCGGACACAGGCCCCGAGAAGACCATTGACGGCTCTGGTCTCAACGCGGAGGATCAGCACTCCGTCAATAGCTCAGATATGTGGCTTGCCACACCGGCTGGGGCTGATCCTATCCAAATCCAGTACGAGTTCGACCAGGTCTACAAGCTCGACGAATTGCTGGTCTGGAACTACAATGAGCAGTTCGAGGCATTCCTCGGCTACGGAGCCAAAGCCGTCACGGTCGAATACTCTGTGGACGGCGTAGACTGGACCGTCTTGGGCGAGGTTGAATTTGCTCAGGGAGCCTCCGCTGCGACCTATGAGGCTAACACATCGGTCGATTTCGGCGGCATCCCCGTCAAATACGTTCGCCTCACGATCAACACCAACTACGGCGGCCTGTTCCCCAATGTTGGTCTGAGCGAAGTCCGCTTCCTGTACGTCCCTGCCAATGCTCGCGAGCCCCAGCCGGCTGACGGTGCAACCGGCGTTTCGGTCGGGACCGCTCTCGGTTGGCGTGCAGGGCGCGAAGCCGTCACCCACGAGGTCTACCTCAGTGCCAGCGAAGAGGCCGTCATTGATGGCTCGGCGCTCGTCGGTACCGTCGATGCCGCTGCCTACGCGGATGCCAATCTCGAATTCGGGATGGACTACTTCTGGAAGGTCGTCGAGGTCAATGAGGCCGACGCGGTCACCAGTTGGGAAAGCCCCATTTGGAGTTTCCAGACCGCCGAGTACGCCGTCATCGACGATATGGAAAGCTACAACGACGACGACAACCGTATCTTCGATTCGTGGCTTGATGGCTTCGTCAATGACACGGGCTCGACGGTCGGCTACTTCGACGCGCCGTTTGCAGAGCAGAGCGTTGTCAACAGTGGCAGCCAGTCCATGCCCCTGGAGTACGCCAACGATGGCGCGCCGTTCTATTCCGAGGCTGAGCTCGAACTGGGCTCGATGAACCTCAGCAGCAACGGCGCCGACACCCTCCGGCTGTACATCGCCGGGCAGGCACCGGCCTTCCTGGAGAACGCCGATGGCACCATTCTCATGAACGCCATTGGTACCGATATCTGGGATGCTGCCGACGAGTTCCGCTACGTCTACAAGAGCCTCACTGGCGACGGCTCCGTGGTTGCCCGGGTCGAAGATCTCGACAACTCGCCCAGTACGTGGGCCAAGGCCGGCGTCATGATCCGCCAGAATGACGCCGTGGGCTCCGTGCACTCCTTCATGTGCATGACCGGTGGCGACGGCAACGGTGCCTCGTGGCAGGGCCGCACCAGTGAAAATGGCACCTCGGTCAACAACGACGCCACTAGCGCGGTCGCACCGCCCTACTGGGTCAGAATTGATCGTTCCGGCGACACCCTCACCGGGTACCTCTCCCCGGATGGCCAGGACTGGACCCAACTCGGCGACGCCCGGTCGATCTCCATGACCGACCCCGTCCTGATCGGTCTGGCCTTGACCAGTCACAACGCTGCTGTGGCTACCGGCGCTGAATTCTCCAACGTCAGCTTCACCGGCAGCGTCAGTGGTGACTGGCGGACTGCGGAAATCGGCGCGGCGCAGCCAGAAGGAAACATCCCTGAAGCAGTGTACGTTGCGCTCGAGGACACCAGTGGCGGCGTAGCAGTTGTGACGCACCCGGATCCTGGCCTCAGCGGCGAATCGCGTTGGACCGAATGGACGATCCCATACAGTGACCTGGCTGGTGTGAATCTCAGTCGCGTCGCGATCATATATGTCGGCGTCGGCGACCGGGACAACCCGACCGCTGGCGGCACCGGGACGATCTTCGTCGATGATATCGGCTACGGTCGTGCCTATACAGCACCGGCTGCCCCCTAGAACGGCTGCCTGGAGTGCTGTAGCAATCCCGCAATGCCTTGGGGCCCATACCACGATGGTATGGGCCCCATCTTCTTACTCTGGGTCAAACGCACGCTGGGTCGTGCCCGTCTCGCGCATCACCGATCGTGCGACGCGCAAAGAAAAAGGAGGACCGATAGGGTCCTCCCGACCGCTCTCGCAGTGGATCAGGCGGATAACCGGCGGAACTTCGTGAAAGGACCGATCTGCCTGGCGAGACGGTTTGTCTGGCTAAATCTGTGCTAGAGAAGCGTCATCCACTGACCTCCACGGTACATGCGGCAGCAGCTTCCCGAGCGAGGCCGTGTTCGTCGATCAGGCGACTGAACAGGGCTCCTCGACGACCGGCCGATTCCAATGATCCATCGGCCGCGATCGCAACCTCAAATTCGACGAACATCCCGGTATGGACGTCGCTCACCGGAAAACTCATCGTGACGATGCGTGACGTCCTCGGTGGAACGCTCGTTCCTCGCCACACTCTGGTGTCCATTTTGCCTTCATCGCTTCTGGCCGTCACGGAGACCCAGGCACAATCCAGGCCCTCTCCAGCCTCACACACAGCCTGCCACCACGCCCTGGGATCATGCGCCCGACGAAAGCGAAGCTGCAGATCTTCGAAGGTTTGGCGCTCCCGTCTTTCCAGACGAGCCAGGGCGTACTTGGCCTGCAGCGCAGCAACTGTTGCTCCGAGACGTGCCTCGCCGGCCACGCGGAACAGCAGAAACAGCAGGAAGAGAATGCAGCCAAAGACAACGAGGGAGCCGGCATCGTTGCGCACCATCATGACCAGACCGAGCCCGGTAGCGACACAGGTAGCCACGTATATGGCCAGCACCGCATGTCGCTGCTTCAAACCCAGATCGATCAGGCGATGGTGGAAGTGGCGTCGGTCCGGGGCGAAAAGGGAACGCCGTTCTGCAAAACGACGCAGAATAGCGAAGAACGTATCGAAGATCGGTATACCCAGGGCCAGAACCGGCAGAGCCAGGCCGACGATTGCACACGACTTAGTCAGGCACATCACACTAGCCGAAGCGATCGTGAATCCAACGAACAGGCTACCGCAGTCCCCCATGAAGATCCTTGCCGGACTGAAATTGTAGAAGAGAAAGCCACTGAGCCCTCCCAGCAGCGCCAGCATGAAGACGGCCATGACAATGCTCTGGTTATGCACTGCGAAGAGCGCAATGACCGCACACGCTACAGCCGAGACGCCTGCCGCCAAACCGTCCAGGCCGTCGCTCAGGTTCACCGCGTTGGTGATCCCCACGATCCACAGGAGAGTCAAGGGGTACGCAAGCCATCCGAAACGCAGGACGACCCCATCAGTGATCTCCAGCGCCGATATTCGCACTCCGACATAGCACAGCATGACCGCGGCCACAACCTCCGCCAGGAGCTTCACCCTGGCGGGCAGACCCCGCAGGTCATCAACCAATCCGATGAGGAAGATCAGCGTCACCGCACACAGAAGTGTGCCCACCTGGACCCGCACCGCTCGAAAGGCCGCCCCAACCTCGTTGTCCAGAAAGGTAGCGCAAATAATCAGACACATCGCGGCGAAGAAGATCGCCACCCCACCGATGCGGGGAATAGGCTTCGTGTGGACCGTCCGCACTCCCGGACGATCGAACGCCTTGATCCGACGCGCCACACGAATGACAATAGGCGTCACCACCAGCGCCAACACAACGGACCCCAGATACACACTCAGATAAGTCCTCACCGGCTCACACTCCCGTCCTTGGAAAGCTCGTCTTCGGTCAAGTGGAATTCATGCGGACGACGGTTGCCCGCCGAGCGCCTATCGGTACTCGCAGACTCCTACATCGGGCGCAGTGCCACTGTATGGAAGGGCAACACCCAGGTTCTGGCTCCATTCCAGTGGCCTGTCCACTACAATAGTATTCCCAGCGTGGTCGATGTGTGTGATCTGGTATTCCTCACCAATACCTTCGATTTGGATCATGTCACCCGCAACGACGCCAAAACCATCGCAGAAGAAACCCACCTCCTCACACGTGATGCGAACACCGCTGCCGGCCGCGCTGGTTCTCGTGAGGAAATCACCGGAATCAACCGCAGGAGACCCCGGGCCAGGGCAGAAATCGCAGTCCGATTGGCAATCCCCTGGAACCTCGGGAACCTTCAGAAACAAAGGCTCAACCACAGAGCTGCTCATATCAGTCCCCGTCACAGAAGGGAGACTAAGGAGATGAGATTTCCACGATGAGAACGTTCCCGTATTCCAGTCATATGGAGCCCGGTAGAAAGCGAATCGTGTATCGACAGAATTGAAGTACAGATTGCCGTTGATGCGAAAGCGATCTCCGGCACGAGGTCCGAGGGAAATTTCAGCGCTGTCGTGCCCTCCGACAATGTTGTTCAGGATGGCCGCATTAGCACAATCATTATAAAGCCAGATGCCTGTGAATAGCGGCTTGCGCAGTACATTCGCCTCTTTCGCAGAGCTGCCGTTACCGGTAGTGAGGGAATTCGACACACTGCCATCGTCGCGATTAGATCCCAAATAGTCTCTGTTGTTATAGATGATTACATTGTTGTAGATTCTGTACCCTTGCTCCACCCAAATACCACTGAGATTGTTATAAAGCACGTTTCTCCGGATGATCACGTCCTTACTTCCCGCGTCGTTGCCGTGGGTAATCCCCCCAAAGCCTCCGTTGCGATCCGGCTCATCCTCGTAGTCGCCTTCGTTGTCACCACGATTGCCAAAGATGACGTTTCCCTCAATGACGACGTTCGAAGCACCCTTGAGATCGATGGCATTCTCGGCGTTGTCAAAGACGACATTGCCACGAATGATAACGCCCTGGGCGGTGCCATCATCGAACTCCAGGTCATAGTCTGGCTCAAACTGAATGCCGTCCTCTGTAAAACTGCCTCCCAGCATATTGCCTTCGATAAGAGTGCCTTGGGGCGTCCCCTTGCTCGAGGCGATAACGATGCTGCTGGAGATGCAATCAACGACCACGTTGTCTCTTACGACGTTACCCAACCCCCTACCGCCGACAATGATCCCGACTCGGGTCATGCCTTGGATGTGGTTGCCCTCGATCGTGTTGTTGCTCGACTTGCTGATGCTAATCCCATAGTCTGTTTCTCCATACTCACGAGCCTTGGCAATTGGGTCGCTCCTGAGCATGACACAGTTCCTGATCTCGTTATGGCGACTGTCAACGCCATAGATGAGAACGTGCGTCGGATACTCATCAGCCGCCTTCCCTTTGTGGTAGCGTTCAGAGAGGCGCAAACCATCCACAACGATATAGCTCTTTCCCTCCCAGCCACCGCCCGTTATTTCCCATCCAATCGACACGATCGCTTCGGCATTGCGTTGTCCTCTCAGTACCACCTCCTCGCCGGGGAAACTCCGGTAGACAATCGGTGCCTTCGGCAGCCCGGAACGGAAGGGTTCGATGATCTCGTCAAATACGCCTTCGCGAATGAAGAGAACGTCTCCCGGCCTGAGCGTGCGATTGGCCTTGGCCAGTGTCTTCCACGGCAGGGAAACAGTGCCAGGACCACTATCGTGACCCTCTGGACTGACGTAGTAATCCCTGGCTGTGGCCGGGGACGGGATGCTCAAGCCCGACAGCCCTAGTGTCACCAGGGTCAGGACGAAGACACATGGGCGGTTCTTCTTTGCGTCATTCATGATCGTGTGCTCGAAATTCCCCCGGTACTAGCGGACTGACGTCGAAGACACATTGCTTTGAGTTCCAGCGGATCTCTCCTGGATGCGATGCCCGGGTGCCGCGGCCTTCTGGGCGCCGCCAGCCGATAACGGCTCCCCGTTCTCCAGGTACTGCACCACGCGTGCCGGGTTCCCCATCACCAGGGCATGCGGAGGAACATCCCGAGCGACCACGGCACCGGCCCCAACGATCGAGTTTGCACCAACGGTGACTCCCGGCAACACCACCGCATTGACAAACACGATGACGTTATCTTCGAGCCTGGTTTCCTCTCCCTCCTTCAGTGCACGGGTACCGGTGTGCCCGAGAATGTAACTTCCACTCGATATGCTAACGTTATTCCCCACGGTGATCTTACCTCTCCTCGCGTCGATACAAGCACGTGAACTGACGAAGCATCCTTCTCCTATCGCAATTCCCATCGCGCGGTAGTAACGGATTCGGGTCTTCGAAATGATACCAGCCAGACGACTTCTGACTTTCCTTACAAGCATTCTTCGCCTCCTGCGTGAGACAATCTACGAGCGACGCGCCGGAACGACCGGCAGCGAAGCGAGACGGCCATTCGATTCGCTCTGCACATGGCCATGCCAGCTTGCGACAGCGGCTACGAATCCTCAAGCCAATGCGCCCCGAGGAGGGCTAGATCAGCCATGTTCACGAGTCCATCACAATTGAGATCCACACCATTCGACTGGCAAGGCTCACCACGCCAGCCGGCCAGCCGCGCGAACAGCCACCATGCGGCATAAGCCTTCTGATTGGCATTGAGAGGTTCGCTATGCGATGAACTGCACACGTACCAATCCACACCCACCGCATGACTATCCTGCCACTCCTTCGCCCAGTTTCCCAGAAGCGGTCCCGTGTGCGACGCGTAGTAATCGCACGTGTCATTGGCGAATGGGTAGTAGGTGCCGTCTGGATCATGACTCTCGATATCTGCGAAATCGTACAGGATCTTGTTGTTGGCCTCACAGTAGTCGCGGATGATCTGATTGCTGGCTTTTGTCCCGGCGTTTCCGTAGGTAGAGCTTCCGTGTTCGAGGTGCCCTGTCATATATATGAAGTGGACATGAGGATACTCCGCTTCAAGTTGACTCATAGGATTGAGATACTCAGGAAACAGTTGATTGTGTGCATACTTGCTGGGATGCTGCCCGCACCAGGACCACATGATCACATTGACATCGGCATTTCCCGGATCGTCCAAATATGCACGCGTGTGGTTCACCCAGTCGGGATAACTTCCGACATCACCCGGCATCGCGTAGTCATGCAGATCAAGTGCCCCATTCGTACCGCCGTCGTTCCACGCAAAGACGTCTTCCTTTAACGATAGCCCCCTACCGCCACCGTTAGCGAATTCGACGAGACCACTCATCCCAGTCGTAATCTGCGAACCATGCGACGTGTGGGCGTAGGCAATACGAAGGGAGGTCTTGGCCTGAAGGATCGCCCATTCCGGTATTCGCTCAATGCGCGTGCAGGTATGGTCGATAATCAATGGTTTCTGGGCTGCCGCCCTACCTGGGCTATCCAGCACACAGAGTACGGCCATCAACGCCAACAAAAGCGCATTCCGCATAGCACACCTCCTGGTAAGAACACCGCAACGAGTTCTGTCATGCACGCTGCCACACGAGTGTTCCCGTCTTCGAGACACTCACTCATGCTGAGGAGGGAGCGGATGCCTTGGCATCCAACTTCCTTCTCACGAAACTGGATATCTGCCCCAATGTGCCAAGATTTTCAGGGACGACTTCATCATCTGCGATGTGGATGCCAAATTCCTCTTCCACAAAGGTAATAACCTCCAGAATACCCGTGGAATCGAGAACACCACTCTCGTGAAGAGAGGTGTCGCTCTCGAGCATCTGGCCATCCCCAAAGAGGATGTTCTCAACGATGTAACCACGAATCGTATCTAAGATTCCGGTAATACTGTGCCCTTTGCTGACATCCGCGTTCATGTAGTTCTCCATCTTGAGCCAAGGATCTGGACCTACTCGTCGTCTCTGTCAGTGAAAACTGCGAGAGTCTCATCCATCCCCAATGCGACATTCGCGTCGGCTCAAAGCACGCGCCCACCACGAAGTCATACCGTCCCCCATGACCGCCACTGGCACAGCATATCACTGCGACCTATTCGCGAGGTTCAGTAGCTCTATCAACAACTGTTCAGCCACATGCTGTCGCCCCGTCGCGTTGAGATGACCTCCGTCATCTGTGTACTCGCCCGCCAGAACGGGGACCTCCTGTCCATTCCTGAGGGCATAGCACCTCTGGCCTTCCGGCCCCAGGGTCTCGTACAGGGCAAGGTCAAAGAGAGGTTCCTTCTCGGAAAACCGCTCGCGCAGCATTTCGTTGTATCGCGACCTCACCTCGTTCTCACGCAAGACTGGGGGACGCCCAATGGCTCGTTTGATGCTCGCTTTCAGCACCGCTTTGGCCGCACGAGGCCGCCCGCCGAGCGGAACCGTGACATGCACGAATAACACCTCGGGAAACTGCGCCTGTAGTGCTTCCATAGCCTGACAATATCCCGTGAGAATCGCATCGAGATCTGAGTTGATCCCTATGTCCACATAGCAGAACTTGAAGAAGGCGATATCTACTTTTTCTGCGAGCCCACCCTCCATCACCTTCTTGAACTCGGCAATCTTTGTTTCCGGTTTGAGGTTGTGGCCAACTAACCCGTGAGCCAGCATGGGGCCCACGACCTTCTCCGGGTCTTTCGTCTCAACAACATTCAGGTTTGGCACCTTTCGTTGCGCGATCAGATCCCGGATGCCATCGACAATGTTGTTGCCCACGGACCGGTGCCCGAAGAAGACTGTCTTCTCGCTCAACCGCCCCCAGGCCTCTTGAGATATGTCCTCTATGCGTCGCAGTTCGGCAGAACTCGTTGCCGTGCGCACCCGAATCAACGTACTCCAAACCAGCAGCCCGGCCGCGACCGCCGCAACCACCACTATCAACAACAGCATATGCATTGGTTTCACCATCGATTTCAGCCAACTCAGACCATTCATCACAACTCCTCGTGGATTGGCCCGCATACTTCGAATTTCATCGTGCGCAAGCCTTCCTTCCCATGACACAGACCGTTCGCCTTACACTCTGCCCCCGCTCTCGTCCACTATGACTCTAATCACCGGCACTATGCGTGGACAGCAGCTGCGATCGAACTGAATCGGATCGAGTCGTACCGTTATCTCGCGACGCGGAGGAGCTCTGCGCTACTCCGGAGACAGCACCTTCTTCGATTTCCGCATGACGCCCCTGACGATACAACCTGGGCTGGGGCAGTCTGAATTTCTCCCGCAGAACACTCAACGCGAATCCGATGAGTGCCGTCTGTCGTCGCCAGCGCCAGGGTTCTCTGGCCAGCCGGTACAACCACTCTGTCCCAGTTCTCCTGAAGACTCTCGGAGCACGCTTGACTCGTCCACTCAGCACATCGAAGCTGCCCCCGACCCCCATGCAAAACGGTGTCTCTAACATTGAGCGATACCGGGCAATCCAACGTTCCTGTTTCGGCGAACCTAACGCAACAAACAGCATGTCCGCTCCCGACGCGTTGATCTCCTGTACGACGGATTCTGACTCGTCCTCGTGGAAGTACCCGTCCAGGCAACCCGCCACGCGCAGCCGCGGGTGCCTCTCGCGCAGCGCCTGGCGCGCTCGTTCGATGGCTTCGGGCCGGGCCCCCAGAAGAAACGCACACAGGTCTTCTTCTTCAGCCACAGCCAGCATCTGGAAAAACAGCTCGATGCCAGTGATGCGCGGGATTTTCACACCCCATAGAATTCTCACCGCTGCGGCCGTTCCGGCGCCGTCACAGACGTGGAAGGTCGCTTTGCGCACGATCTCGCGGAAAGCCTCGTCCCCGCGAGCAAAGCAGACCTTCTCCGGATTGATCGCCACACAGTACGTCCGCTCCCGTTTCCTAATCGTCTGGACAACGCATGCGGTGGCCTGTCGCTGAGATTGGAAGCACGTTATCGGCACGCCGAGCACGGTTCGTTCTAGAGGTTCTTTCATCACAAGCATGTGGACTCCTTTCCGATCTGGAATACAAATACTCAATCAAAGCGCGAAATGCCCACGCTTGGGACCAGCGCATGTAGGGGATGCGGTTCACACCGAACGTCGTCTTCCGGAAGTAGAACAAGCCATCTCCGCTGTAAAGATGATCAAGCATCCACCGCACGATACTATCGGTTAGCTGGCCATAGTGCTCACCCTCCCGTGAGAAGAAGCAGACAGCTTGGGCTGGAGCGTGTATGTCTATGGGAAAAACGCGGTCGTGATAGTACTTCGGAGTCCCGTCGTCGAGAAAGAAGTTCTCCGCATAGTACCGCACACCTCTCTGATATGCCGATTGGTACTCGTCAGCCAAACCGGCCTCCCGAATGTACCGAATGGCCTGCAGATTGAAGCCGGTATGGAACGAGTCCACCCACTTCTGTTTTGCCGTATTCGCATAGTACCACGAACCATCATTCTGCTGGTGTCGCATTGAGTAGCGCAGGCTCGACAGCGCCGCCGTCTCTAGGCGGTCGTCATCGACATACAAGCTCAAACGGGCCAGAATCGACGCGCCCAGCAGATTGGCATTGTGGACAACGGCTCTGTCGACCGGGGTGTAGCTGAAGCAGTAGCCGTCCTCGGACTGAGTTCGGTTCAGATCGCGAAGAACGAAATCCCCTATGGAGATAGCCATCTCCATGGCTCGGCCTCGGCCGGCCAGATCGAAGCAATCCAGAAGCGCATGGCCAATGAAAGCCGTGTTGACAATCGTTGGCGTCTTCTTGGGACGTAGATACGTTCGTGATTGCCAATCAAAGTTATAGCCCCAGCAGTTGCCTGAATACCCCGGACTTCGCAGTTGCTCCAGGAGCGTGAGAAGATAATCGATCTGTGCAAGATAACGTTCGTTCTTTTCAAGTGCATAGAGCTTGGTGTAACCCCACAGAAAAAGCCCGATCCCTTTCGCATTGTGCTCCTTGCGAATTCCCAGCACAGGTCTCAGGTTCACAGGAGATCGTCTGACCAACTGGGTTGCCGCTATGCGTATCCACTTGCTCCGTGCCCCCAGGCACTGAAGCAAGGGGCTGTTCAGCGCATCGTAGGGATCGTAGCCGGCATAGTCAGCCGCCTCGACGTAGCGAACCATTGCCTCGACACAGTGGTGGACTCGAACGCGATCCATTCACATTCTCATATACGCCGATTCTGCCATTTCCTCAGACATCCTGGCCATTCACGATACTGCAACAGATCCTCTCGAGTCTGGCGGCGACCTTGGAAGCGGAAAAGTGCTCTTCTGCATAGGTCCGATTGAAGCGGCCGATGCGCCGCCGCAACTCGGCATCGCGCGCCAATTGCACGATGTACTCTGCAAGCACCTCTGGCGAATGGCTCTCTGTCATGAAACCCATACGTCCGTTCTCAAAAAAATCATTGAGCCCTCCCACGGCGCGTGTGACAACGGGGACCCCACAAGCCATCGCCTCAAGGACCGAGACAGGCATACCTTCCGCATGAGAGGGAAATACGTAACAATCAGACGACAAGAATGCCCTGCGCTTCGCGTCACCATGCAGACAGCCGGTGAAGGTGATATCCGGCATCTCGCGATCCTGCACATACTGTCGAGCCCCGTCCAGTTCACTTCCCTCGCCGGCCACCGTCAACGTCGCTCGCGGATGATCCCGCTTGACCATGTCATACGCATCCAAGGCTTCATAAATACCCTTGGCCCTCTCGATTCGCGTCAGGAAGAGCATGTTAAATGGGTCTTCCTGGTCCGCCCTCGCCTGCATCACGTCATCATGTTCTGCGAGCAGTGAATCGTCCACGGCGGTCGTCTCGACGTAGACCGGGCCGCCATACCCCAGTTCGACCAAGCGGTCACGAAACATCTTCCCCAGCACCACAAAAGCGTCGCTCCGGAAGAAGACCGCACGAAACAACCAGAGATAACGCTTTCGTATGACCTGTTCGAAACGAAGGTCCCATCCATGATTGAACACAAGCACCTTTTTCCGCAGCCCCTTGGCAATCAGCAGGAACAGCCCGTCTCGCAGCAGCGCCTTACTGCGTAGCGAGGGATTGAGGTAGACCAAATCCGGTTTCTTCTTTCGCAGCACGCGGTAGAAACGCGCATAGTCGCCAGTGAACCGCCCCAGACGGCGCCAGGATGATTCTCGCACGCTACGCGACCCGACGGTGAAGTAGTACACGTTCGACTTCATGTGGTCACGGAGCATGCGCTGGAACGCCGCGACGCCACCAACCATGTTCAAAGGAGGTGTATTGATCAGGACTTTCATAGCCGCTAACAAAGGCAGGTAGGATGATTCAGCTCATTATGCACAAGCGCGCCGAACTCTCCGTTCGCAGATGCGCTTCCCTCATGCTCTGCGAACCAGACGCTTCAGCAGACTCCACAGACCACAAGCCTGGACTATCGCCTTGTGCACGTGAGCATCATCGGATATCCCAAAGTTCGGAAGGGCCAGCAGATCACTCTCAGGCGTGACCCACCCGGGCACAGTGGTTCTGCACGTGGCGTACCCCGCACTGGCCACCCACGATTTCGTACCCTCGCCACAGCTTCCGTCGGGAAGCGCAAAGTGCCGCACCGGGGCGCCGGTGAGTTCTTCAAGGATTCGCCGCGACTCGGTGCACTCATAATGCCCCACATCATCGGAACACCGCTCAAGCATCGGGTGAGAGACGCTGTGCGAACCGATGGTTCCGCGATTCGCCGCGAATGCGAGCAATTGCCCCCTTGACAGTGCCACCGGTGCATCATACTCGCGCTCATCTGTGTGTCCGTACTCCTCTTCAAGAATGCGGCGACGTTCACAGTCTGACACAGTTTTGAGCCTGCGCATCTCCGGTCCATCGTGAACCAGCCGATCGAACCAGAAAGCCCGGGCGGTATCCACCGCACCGGCGATCGCGTAGATGACCACAGGGATGTCATTGTCCGTCAACACCTGCAATATCTGCGAGTTGCCGGCATAGCCGTCGTCGAGCGTCACCAGAAGTGGCTTCCTGGGCAGGAGCGAGAAATCTCTGCGTTCCAGGGCATGTACCAACTCCTTGATGTCAATGAACGAGTAGAGCCGACGAAAGGCTTTCATGTGAGCGGCGAAGACCGCTGGCTTCGGATCATGATAGTTGACAACAGTCACCTTCCGTCGAGCGTAGATTTCCCTCATGAACCAGGGAATCCCCGTCAGACGCAATCCACACGCCAGAACCGCCTGCCACATTCCCGCATGTTTACGCATGTCTGGCCCCTTCCAGTGCGCGCGTGACCGGTTCCACATGGGATAGACCCACCGGTCGCAAGACCTTCATGCGCCACGGCCCGGAGAACCAGCGCCACTCCTTGACTTCGGCCACCCTTTCAAACCCCAACTGTTCCCAGTTGCGAATGGCGTATCGGTTTTCGGGAATGATGAAGACCACGGGAATCGTGTGTCCTGAAATCAACGCCAGCCGCGCCTCATTGAGTTTCCGAGCCAGTCCTCGGCCACGAAACGCAGGAAAAACAAGCAGATTCTTGGCAACGCAGTACCCGTCCGGAATCGTCATTCGCCCTGCCCGCCCGAACCGATACTCTCCGCCGTGCTGCACCCAGGCATACCCCATCAGTGTCCCATCACCTTCGGCGCAGACGCCCTGAGACCCTTCGGCCACAAAACCGGACAGCAACTCGACTTCGTCTGCACTCAATTCGCCTGACTCGTCAGCGCGTGCGATCCGATCACCTGTCAGCGGTTTGATGCAGGAGTCACGAAACGCATGCCCGGAGAAGTCGGTCAAGGCAAACACAATGTTGGATTGAGATGCATACGCCCGACGAACCAGCGCGCGTAAAAACTGCATTCCACTAACAATCGTCCCATACTGCCGAACGCGATTGCGGAGACTTTCAAACTGGCCGGAGAGTATCATGACGATCGCCTCAGCCTGATAGGAATTCGCCTGTTCAAGACGGGACGCACGAATCGATGGTAGTAAGGTCTGACTTGATCGCGCCAGGCCAACTGATACTTGCGGATAAGCGCCGACTGGATTGACCCATCCCCCATCACGAAGAGATGGTTGCTCCTCATCTCGTGTTTCGGAGAATAGCTTAGTTTGTAATCATAGACACCAGCCATGAAATCCAGCGTTGAGAACCCTTCGGCAATCAGGCTTCGAATGACGTACGCAACGCTGAGCATCCCCGGTGAGTACTGAGCCCAGGCAGTATCATAGCTGGTGTTCCAGTCATAGTAGGTTCTGCCCTGAACGATGCCAATACGATACGCAATGACGGTGCCACTTGCCTTGACGAGGTGAAGAACCATCTGGCCGGTGGAGAAAAGGTGAGAGTTCGTCTCCCTGACGCATTCCATATAGGCGTTCGATCGCTTCGGGCGATCCCGCATTCCGCGCGCATCGACCATCTCACGGATTCGGTCGAACCATTGGACATACCCTTTCCGGTCGCCGACGACGTCTACCTCCACGTCGTATTGTCCCTCCAGCGCACGCATCTTCTTGTGGGTCAGCCTTCGGCGGTTGCGACTCACGCGACCAAGATACTCATCCCAACTGTCGGCCCTGATGTCAGCGACGACATTGCCGACCAACAGCTTCGATTCACACCCTTTCCGACACAAGAAAGCGTGCAGTGTTGAGTGGTCATTGATCGGGGCCAACAGAACGCAGCGCCATCTCCGGCACTGAGCCATATAGCTTAGGGCCAGTTCGAAAACGTCCTCCTCCTCGGCTTCCGGAGAAACGATGATCTGGAAGAAATCGCCGTAGTTGATAGGAAACGAACGCAGCACCCGAATACCGCAATGGCGTTCGATACACAATGGCACGATCCCCCTGGCCTGCCCATCCTCATCCAGGACCATCACCACATGCAGCTCCCGGTGGCTGCCCAGATGCCGCCACCAGGTCGCGCACCAGTCGTAGGTGTTCTGCGGGAATGCATCAGCCTCCCGCTCCAACCGCCTCCATTCGCTCTTGAGGAAGCGATTATCGATATCCTCGATGACATGACACTTCATAACCATGCCATTCGGGCTCCGCCCCACCTTCAGTCTTGTACTTTGTGATTGAACCATCTCGTACGGATCACCGCCACCAAGCTAACGCCATGACTCATTTGCGAAGTCACCCTCGCAGAAATCGTCATAGCACTCGCCGCCCGAAAACGTCTCATCCACAAACCCCGACAGCTCCGTCCCCTCCACCTCCTTCTTCCGGAGAAAGCCAATCCCTAGCAGCAGGAAATAGAGAAACGTCATAAGATCGCCCGCGATCATGTATGATCCATAGGTAATGGACAGAAGCACCACAACGATCGTGAAACACACCATACTCAGATAGTACGACCGCCAAAAAGGATCCCCCTCCTGTCGTGCCATGCGCCGCAGCACGGCACCGAGGTACACGTATAATCCTAACCACACGACCGCTCCCACGAAACCAATCTGCAACAGTAGCCAAGAGAAGCCCGTCGTTCCATACATGATGCCCAGCTCGGCGTCCCCTCCCATGTAGCCCCCCCCGCGGACGCCGATCGACTGTTCACGGCCCGCACCGGCGAAACGGGACTTCATAGCACGGCCGGGTCCGAAGCCCATCGCAGCAGTCATCCCATCCCCGATAACACTTTCAACAGAGCGGAGAGTCGAAGAGAATCGCCCGATCGTATAACCGTCCTGGCTCTCGCCGGTACCGTACTGGACCACGTAGGAATAGACATGGTCGAGATCGAACGACCCCCATACCTCGCCTTCGGGCGTCAGCGTGGGACAGAGACGCACACCAACGTAAAAAATGATCACGCCCGCAACACCCGCCAGAACGTAGTGGCGAATAGGAATATGCCGATCGCCAAGCGCGAAGTCATGGGCGTTTATTGCTGTAAGGAAGCACGTCAGGGGTACCATGACGAAGACCGCACGTTTCCCGCCGATCAGGCCAAACGCCGTGAAGGCCACGATCCCGAATAGAAAGCAGTGGGAGCGCCGGTAGGTCCAGTGATAGGTCAGCAGGAACCCCGCGGCCACCATGGGGATCGCCGTGGAATTCCCTCCACCTGAGGTGGCATAGGTACCTATGGCCGATTCGCCCTGGCCATAGATAGCACACTTGACCGCGGCCGTCGGAATCTGGATCACCATCAGGATCATGACAACCGACAGATACCAGCGTAACCTTTCTTCAGATACCTCAAACCGGATCACCGCCCAGTACAGCAGATAGAATCGCACCAATAGACGAAGGAACAGGACCACACTCAACGGCGATCTCTCCATCCAGATCGCTGAGAGAATCGTCACCCCCACGAGCATATAGACAAATGGCAAACCGACCGGCTTGCTCTGTGGTTCATGACTTGCCCTCTTCACTGAGATAACAGCACACAGGCCAAGAATCACAAGTTCCGGAACGAAATTTGCCAAGTCAGGCAGCACACCGTAGGAAATCAAGCTTTCTCCGAAAAAGAATATGAAGATCAGCGTGCAAATCGCCGCGTGCAATAGCCTCGTCAGACCGGTCTCCCTCTGCGCTGACCCTTGCTGACAGCACATAGTGCCACCCGCATCCGCGAAGACGCCCGGTGCACCACGATCATGCGGATATCCTTGCATACTACGACTCCAACACGTCTCTTACAAAGGCCGCTAAACGCTCGGCCTGTCGCCTCCAAGTGTGTTCCGTTACCGCGCACTGTCGAGCGGCTTGCCCCAAGGCCGGGAGTTGATCGCGGACCGAGCAGGCACGCCTTATCGCGGCAGACAAGGCATCAGGCGAGGCATCTGAGGCAAAGAACGCAAACGGCTTCTCGTCCAGAACGTTCCGATGAGCTGGAATATCTGTCACAATCACTGCCCTACCACAAGCCATGTACTCAAACAGCTTGATGGGCGAACTCGTATTCCACGCATCGCAACTGGGAAACGGCAGTATTCCGGCATGGCAGCGATGAATCTGAGCGGGCACTTCGGAATGTGGAACGGTATCCAGCAGTGTTATCCGGCCGGACAGATTGAGTCGATGAATCCAATCGATGGCAGCAGCCTCCCGCAACGAACTGATCAACGTCAGTTCGACATTGAGATCGGAAACCTGCCCCATCGCCCGAATCAACCGGTCCAGACCCCGGTTGACTGAGATACTGCCCCCGTGATAGATCAGACGGTAGGGACCGCCGTTTGGCCGCGCCGCTCCGAAGCCAAAGGCATCCGTGTTGACGCCAGACGTCCAAATGGCGCTGCGATGATTGGCCAGATCGTATCGCTCGCGACAGTAGCGTCGCATCTCGTCGGTGATGTATGTGATTCCATCGAAATGCCGAGAGGCAAACTCCAAGCCCTTGCCAAAAGCTCTCCAAGCTCGCCAATCACCTTCCGTTGTCGGTACTGTTCGCACGTCCAAGATCGCCTTACAACCCTTCTCACGGCAAGCCTTCGCAAGGGTTCGTATCATCGACGCATTCTCAGTGCAGTTGAGTAGAACAACATCAGGCGACAGTCGCCTGATGTGCCGCCGTGCGGCCCCCCGCATTAGAACACGCCGCGAGACTTTGCGAACACTCCCGCTGCCGTATTGAGGGAAGTATTGAATTGGATGATCACAGATGGAGAAGTCAACTCGCTGATCCTGCCAGCCTGTCAGGAAATGGATGTCAAAATCGCGACTCATGTTCTTCATCATTTCCAGCAGAGTCACCTTGCTCACAGACTTGTCAAAGAGCTTCAGAGCGATCCACAAGAGCCGTGGCTTCTCATTCATGCCTTCTCCCTAGCTCTCCTGACTGTGACGTACGATTCGTGCTCGACGATGCCGCACAGCAGCTGCATAAGCTCGGGCATGTTCCTCTCCAGAGAGTGGTGCTCCATGGCATGCGTTCGCGCTCGTCTGCCCATCTCGTCGCGGAGATCAGCGGCGTCGACGAGTTCCTTGACATCCTTGACCATTTGCTCGAACGAGGTGGACACGCAGCCGATTCCCTCGGCTCTTAAAACACCGTCGGGATCCACCAGCATGCTGACCACTGGAACCCCGCGCATCCAGGCCTGTACGAACGTATTAGGCACGCCTTCGTACAAACTCGTATTCACCAGGATATGGGCCGAGGCAAGAATTCGATTCACCTCAGACATAGGCTGCTCGCCCAGATACTCAACATTGCGCAGTTCCCGAAGGCCTGCCTCCACTTCCCCCATTTGACGCCCCGTGCAGGGCCTGCCAATCATAGTGAAAGTAATGCCATCGCTGTCCCGGAACTCTCGGGCCAGGCGCAAGAATACGGCGGGTTGCTTCAACGGTTTCAGATTGGCAATCCACACCACCCGGACCGGGCTCGTCTTGCCAATCGCTTCCTCCGGATGCGGCTGAAACTGCCGTATCACCGTAGCGGCACGCCGATAGTGCTTCTCCAGGAGATCCGCCTGGTAGGTCGCTTGTGCAACCACATGTGTTGAATGCCGTATGGCATAGTCGATCAACTTCCGCTCGACGATGTCGAGCGGGCGCCCTAGTAGCCGGAGAACTCTGCGCGGTGTAACATCCATTTCAGACGCAACATGCCAGACGCTCTTACACCCGGATCGCCTTGCATAGAGCGCGCCCATCCCGGCAAAGGACCATCCGCCTCGAACATACACGACGTCTGGCTGGATGGCTTCGAGCAAACGCATCACAGTTCTGTAGTAGAGACTCCACGTGGCACCGAGCCGCTTCGAGAATGGATGCGGCCTCATCGGATGCAGTTCCAGACCCAAATGGTTGGCATGGTGGTCCGCCTTCGAGACGAAGATATAGTGAACCTCGTGTCCGTGCTGCTTGGCAGCCTCTGCAAGCAGATAGGCCTGGTACTCCGAGCCACCAACTGCTTCTTCGTAGAAGGTTGGCATCAGGATGGCGATGCGGGCGGACTGATCGATCATGGCTTGCCACTCACACGATTGACTCTGGCATCTTCCAGGAAAGCGGCAAAACTCGCATAGTGCGGCTCGTGCCTTTCTCGATACCGTTCATACGAGCGTCCGAGCTGGCGGGACACTGGGACCCCCGCCATCGTCTCGTCCCCCCGCATGAACAAGGGAAACTCCTCCCAGAAATCGCCTGGCACAGGATCCCTGCCCAGATTTTCCTTGATGCTTCGGGCATACGCTTTCGCTTCCTCGATGTACGCGTCCCTGCGCTTTGCATAGTACTCGTCAATGGTGCAAATCACTCGGGCAGGATTCCCGCCCACCACGGAATTCGGGGGAATACTGCTGTTCACCATGGAACACGCCCCGATGATACAATTGTCTCCGATCGTCACACCCTTGAGAATCACGGTCCACACGCCGAGGAACACGTTGTTTCCGATCCGAACCTCACCAGACGAGGCAACCACCTCGTCATAGAGATTCCTCAGGACGAACCAGTCGTAGCCATGTGTCAAGATGGTGCAGCCCCGCGTGAAGCAGACGTTGTCACCGATCTCGATCAGAGACGGTCGCGTCGTGTCAATGCTGATATCCCGCAGGCCGTGCCACTCGACGCCTTGGCCGACTCGGCATCCCCTCCTTCGCAGCCAAGCGCTGAACCGACCACCACTGGTCTTTGCCCAGCGATATTCAAGCGCCTTCAGGACCCGTTTCGATGCCCGGACTATCACGATCCTTCTCTCTCGCAACCCACTTCAGACACGCCGCCACAGGACAGTGGTCAATACTTCAGCCCAACGGCCCGCGTCATGTGCCATCCGTCCACGGCCGCCAAGTATGAGCCATCAGGCCTGACGTGGAGGTCCACGTGGTGCATGCCGTTCTCGTTCCACCCTTCTCCCATCCCGCGCAGAATCGGAGATCCCGCCAGCTCGGTCTCGCTGAAACCCTCCCGATCCAATCGGTCGACCTCGAACGCGCGTACCGCCGCGCCATAGGCCGTGCCACAATCCTGTGCAAAACGTATGAGTCGGCCGCCGACATTCACCGGGCGCCCGGCGCAACGCGCCTTATCCGGGCGAGCGTAGACGACTGGGGACTGCGAATGCGAATGCCACGGACCCGTGAGATCATCCGCATAATAGAGCAGCAGATCCCGCGAGACGTTGCAGCTCACGAACATCCACCACAAGCCGTCATGCTGGAATACCGACGCATCTGTGAAGCGAAGCCCCTCAAGCAGGCACCTTTGGAATGCCCATGTCCTCGGGAAATCTGTAGCCCGGTACAGCCTGACAGAACTGTCGCTTGCCGTCTCCGGAATCATCCAGATCTCACCGTCGCACTCGAAAACGTAGGGATAGGACAAATGAAAGGGTTCCCTCAGCACAATGGATTGGTACGACCATTCCAGACCATCGCTGGAAACGGCACATCCGATCTCGCCCGTTCTGCGACTTCGGTTCATCACTTCCATGAACATGAACCACGTGTCGTCATTCCGAAACAGAAACGGATCGGCTATGAACGACGCGCGTACGTCTGTGACCGCCTCGGCAGTCAACACTGGATTCGAGACGTCCGACGCCTCGGCAAGATCGCTCAACGAAGCGCCGGTATACAACCCGATGGCATAGCTCGGCGCCTTTCCCACGAATGGGCTGCGCCAGCGTCCCACAAAGGGGACCCCACGCCAGCGATAAACATAACCGCAGGCGAAGCCCGCCAGAACCGACCCCAATGCCAGGAGAGAACTCATCCTGTCAAGCGCCTCTTCACATGAGCAATGATCTCAAACATCATGGCCTTGGCATTGCGATTGATGATAGTCAGCCGCAGAAACGTCGGCGCGACAGGATCAATGGGGCAATGCCAACGAGCTTCCCACGATCCATCACCGTCAATATGAATCGACTGGCCTCCGCATTCTGAAACGCCTCCCACCAGGAAGACGCCCACTCCCACTTCAAAAAGCCAGTGTCGGCACTGCTGGCGGACAGCAGACCATTCCATTCCTCACGCAAAGCCGCAGAGTCTTCAGTCGGGCAAATGCGAGCAAGCGTCGGCATCGCCACCATACAGTGTGCCGTGGAACACCGGTCAGCGCAGGCCGGCATCGGCCCATGATGAACCGCTCCACGCGCGTCTGGTCCCCGTCGGAATCCATCGGTCCATTCATACAGTTCCCTTCTCAGGCAGTTCAGTCGACGCGACATGCACGGCAGCTTCCACCGGTCCTGGCGCTGGCCCTTGACCGGCCGTCCTCATACGGATGAGCCGCGCAGGCGTCCCCGCCACGACTGAGAACTGCTCAACGTCTTTGGTGACGACAGAGCCCGCTCCGATCACCGCTCCTGTCCCGATGGTCACCCCGTCGAGGATCGCACAGCCCGCCCCGATCCAGACATCGTCTTCGATCACAATGCCCCGGCTCTGACACCCCTGCGAAGCGATCGGAACATCCAGCCGGTCGAATATGTGGTTTTCGGCGGCAATCACAGTATGCGAGGCAATGCGCACATGGTTTCCGATCGCCACGTCTTCCCCAAGAACGACACAATAGGGATTCAAAGAACACTCACGGCCCAACTGAATCTCACCGGCAGATGTTCTCAGAATGCAAAAGTCGTGAATGACCGTGCCGTCTCCTATGCTTATTGAATCGGGCCTGGATCCGCCGAATATTCTACAGAAGTCTCCGATGTGTACCCTTCGCCCGAGCTGGATATACTTTCGTGACACCAATCGGACCTGCCTGCCAATCAGGACACCCGAAGCACGCCGTCCGATACCTGCGTAAACCGTACGCAGGCGCACTTCGTTAGCCACAGACCGTGCAATATCACATAGAAGCATGTAGCAATATCCCTCTTTCAATGCCCTTTAGAACACGAAGACAGGCCGAGGGGACACGCGGTTGACCCAACCACGCTCCTGTGGACTGAAGGCCTTGTTGGTCCAGGAAAGCAACAGATAGACAAAGACGCCAAGAAGAGCGACAGCGACAAGTGAGCCGACACTGCTTACCCAGGGCCGCAACAGCCAGAGAACAAGAGCCATGACAATCGCGTTTCCCGCAATGGCAAACAGGCCTCGCCAATTGGTACACACGCCGGTGTGTTTCTTCATGTAGTGGTAACAGAAGAGGTTCTTCATCAGGACAGCCGAACAGGTTACCAGCACAACACCCATGACGCCAAAACGCTGGATGATCAGCAATTCGACTACGAGGTTGTACACCGCAAAGACTTTGCTGTAGAGGATGATTTGCACCTGCTCTTTCGCTTTGAGGACGAAACCCGTCGGCTCGGCAAACGTGTTGATCGCCGCGAAGACACCCAGAATGCAGAGTATCGGCTTGGCGACCACGTATTCCTGCTTGAAGACAAGCGTAATCATCTTGTCTCCCAGCACGAAGAGGCCGGCAGCCATGGGGAACACGCAAAACGCACCGATCTTCACCAGCAGGTTGAACATGTCAGCCAGATGTTGCTCGTTGTTGCTCTCCGCATACTTAGTGAAGAAAGCCGGCCGGATGACATCGATCAGGACCGTGTGGGGCATGCACCGAATGAACAGCTTGATCACGCGGTCGGCAAAGGCATAGATCGCCACCGCCCCCGGTCCCAGGAATGCCGTGATGACGAAAAAATCGGTCGACACCGCCAGCACAGAATTGCCGAGTTCGTTCAGTGACGACAGACCGCCGTAGCGGGCATAGCGGCGCAGCGGGAACGATACCCTCTCCTCGCCACGATGCAGTCGCACGAAACCCACGTAGTACAGAACGAGCTGAAGCACACCCCACAGGCCCCAGGCAATCACCTCCGCCCAGAGAACGCCCCGTATTCCCCATCCCAGACGAAGCAGCAGGAAAACGCTCACGCCACGGAAAACCATGTGAAGCGTGCTGGCAACCACCGAATACTTATGCAGGAACAGCGAATGGAGCACACTTGTCAGCAGACTGGCTTCCAGATAGAAGACCACCCCCCACGCGAAAATCCCAAAGTAACCGATGAAGTTCTCAACATTCAGCCAGCGCCCGAGCGGTCCGTGCACCAGGAATATCACCGCGACACTCGCCAGTGAAAGAACGAGGCGCAGCAGTAAGCCACGAACCACAAGCTGCTTCAGAAGCGAGTACTCCTTGCGTTGGAGCGCCTCTGGGACGAAACGCCGAAACACCGCGGGCACACCGAACGAAGCGAGGACACTTACGTAGCCAACCAGGCAATAGAGAAGCGTGTATATGCCATAGTCTTCCACCGTCAGACTTCGGATGATGTACGTCGTGATGAAAGCGCCCGCCGTCAATGAAACGCAGAAGCGGACAATCAGCCATAGACTGCTCTTGCGAATGGAAGCATCAAGGTTCTTCATACGTGCGGAACTCTCAACCAGTCTCACAAATCTCGGCAGTTGAGAAAGAGAAAGAACTCCGTTCCCCGGAATGCACAAACCCGCCATCGCCGGATCACAGATCGTGTCTCGCTAGGTCTCCGATCTGCTAAGACTGCTCCGTGGACGTCGCCGTTACGTCTCTGGACTCCGTCCCCGTCGGCGTCTCTCTGCCGCCTCATCTGACACATGCCACATGCTGGTTCTGCAGTGACTAACTGCCCCCGGTCGACTGTGGATCTACCGAGAGCCTTCGGATCAATTCTTTGGACGCGGCATGCCCCGGACGAAAACGCAGACATGTCTCCGCCTCCTCCAGCGCTTCCTTGACGGCTCCCGTCTCAGCCAGCAGTTGTGCCAGGCTGAATCGCCATTCGATCCTTCCGTAGTCACGGTCAAGAGCCTGTCCGTAGTACTCGATCGCCTTTTCCAACCTGCCATCTTGGGTGTACGTGCGCGCGAGCGTCGCGAATACCCAAGCCCGCGCTGTCGGCAAGGTGCAGCCTTTCTCAAGTAACGCCACCACTTTGCCGCGCACCTCCTTGACAGTGTCCGTGCTCTCCTCCAGACCCTCGAGCGCTCGGACGAGAACAGTGAGATGCCCCGCGTCTTCGCCGGCAATCTGCAACGCCATTTCAGGCTCATGGGACTGCTCTATGAGCACCGAGGCCACCTCTGCGAACAATTGCGCATCCAACGCTACCGCCACACTCAAGTGGCGATAGGCCACATCGGTCTCGCCTTCTTCCAGCGCCAGCATTCCCGCCACAAGGCGCGCCGTGGGATGGCACGGAGCGACTTCGACACCCTCTCGTATGTGTCGGGCGCCGTCTTCATCTCGGCCCAGAACAGACCGCTCCAGTTGGCCGAGAACACACCATGTCGCCCCAAACGTCGGGCAGGAAAGACGCGCCAGATTCAAATCACCGACGATGCGTTCGACAAACTCCAGCGCTTCTGCCGACAGCGTGATTTCACCCGTGTTTGGGTCCTTGGTCTGGCTGATCGCATGCCACCGATACACGTTCAGCCAGTGCCGATATTTCACGTTGTCAGGTTCACATGCAACCGCCTTCTCGGCCTGATCGAGCAAGTAGATATAGTCATCATGATCGCCTTCCCAACGCCTCTCCATGAAGCTTGCTTCCGCCAGCCTGACCTTCCTCCAATGAGCTTCGGCCGCACGCGCTCCGTCGGCAGCCAGGAATCCCCACGCCCAGACGACGCCGACAACGGCCAGGCACGCTCCCCAACACCACCGACTCCGCGTGCTCACAGAGGCCACCGGTCTGTCCGAGTCGTCACTGCCGTCCACATCCATCCGCGACAAGCGAATCAGAAGCCCGCAAAAAATCGCTGTCAGCATCGCGTTGGCCGGCATGTGTTGCCCGAAATCGCTCAAACTGTGCACCAGAATAGCCACCACTCCGAAACCGAGACCTAGTCCGGCCGCAACGATCGGCTGCCGGTTGTTTCTCGTGGCCCGAACGTAGTGGACCCCAACAAACACACCAAAGGCCACCAACGCCAGCAAACCGACGAGACCCATCTCCTCGGCCATCTGTGCATACTCATTCTCCGCATGAGACGCCAGTGCCGGTATCTGCGAGCGGTCGAACATGGGATACACCACCTCGTGAGTCCCCAAGCCCGTGCCCAGTACGGGGAACCTCGCCCAAGCCACAGAGACATCTTTGATGATCTGCCAGCGCCCCCCTTCAGCATGGGATATGTCCCGCAGTGATGCAAGACGGTCATAAACGGCGTCGAATCCGATGTACAGAACGCAGACAAACGCCCCCAGGGCTAGCAGGGCAATGATCCAGCCGACCCCTCCCAACGGCTTCTTCAGGCTGAGCACCAGAGTAGTCAGCGCGCCCGCAAACAGCATGCTAATGACCCCGCCACGGCTCATCGCAAGGAACACCGTAGTCGCGCCAAGAACCACCATGCCCAGAAGCCCCCAGACAGACTTCGCATCAGGGGAGCCGAGATATTCGGCAATGGCATCCGGTGTGACGGACCGGTGCCCAAAATCACCACGCACTCTCACAAAGAACACCGCCAATGCAGCGCCAATGGACAGATTCATGAATTGCCCGTAGTGGCTGTGGTTCACGAAAGGCCCCGAGTGCGCCACCCCGTGTGGACTGGTTACACACCAATAGATCTTGCCGTTTCCGATGATGTTCTGCGCGAGAGCAAGCACCGCAATGCCCGCGCCGATGACCGCAATCGTGGTCAACAGGCGTAGGATCTGATCCGGACGACGATACACATTCAGCACAACCAAAAACACCGCCACGACGGCGAGAACCAGCCTCAAGTCGTGTTTGGTCGCATGTGGATAGAAACTAATCGTCATGCTCGAAAGAACCTCGCGCGCGTTGGCCAAATCGCCCAGCAGTTCTGTCTTGCATGTCACCGTATTCGGCGAGATAAGACGAACAACGCCTTGCGGCAACGGGAGCAACTGCACCACAATAGCCAGGACGATAATGGCAACGGGAACATAAGCCCAGGTCAGAGTGACCGATACCCTCCCGGCCAGAAGTGGCTTCAGCAGAAAGCAGACCGATATCATCCCGACCAGAAAGATGACGACCTGTTCGCTCCACGCCTCAACGACGCCGAACGCCAGCGGCATGAACAGCAGCAGAGCGGTAAGCAACCATCCAATCGCGCGGTCAAGACGATCCTCCCAGTCGTCCTCCATCCAGATTGTCGTGTCTACAAACATCAGCAACACTCCGACTCATCCCGCCCCATACACGCCTCGCTTCTTAGTGACCCACGGTGTCGAGCCGCAACACAGGATGTGTCACACGCTCGCACCGCGCACATGGTCTCGCCCTCCTGCAGGCAGGCTGACAATCGTCCGCTTCACGCCCGTATGGTCCTGTTCTGTGGACGCCTTGGCGGCTGCCGTGCTACCGCGACCGGATCCGTTTGAGTTTCGATGCCTGCCATAGTAACCGTAGCGGTCTCCGTTTCTCCGCACATCGTTCACGACCGCTCCCAACAGATCAGCGCCAACGCTTCGCAGAGAATCCATCGCGCGCTGGCTGATCTTCCGCGTGGACTTTTCAGCACGCAGCACGAGGACCGTAACATCGCAAATCGCCCCCAGAATCTGCGAATCGGCAACAACCGTCACCGGCGGGGCATCGATAATCACCCGATCGTACGCCTCAGCCAGGCGCTCCAGGAGCATCTTGAACCGACGACCGTTCAGGATCTCGGCAGGATTCGGGATCGGGGCCCCACACGACAAAACACTCAGCCCCTTGGCCTCCACACGCTGAATGGCCTGCCCGAGTTCCATCTTCCCAGTAAGCACGGCGCTCAAGCCCCCTTTGTCACCCTTCAGTTCAAAGATGACGTGCTGCATCGGCTTGCGGAAATCGGCATCAACAATAATGGTCTTCTGCCCCGCCTGAGCCATGGCGATCGCCAAATTGCTGGCCAAGGTCGACTTGCCATCGCCCGCCGCCGGCGAGGTGATGAGCATCGTCTTTGCCTTCTCCGTCGAGGCGCCAAAGAATATCGCCGTTCTCACCGTCCGGAAGGCCTCCGCCTCCATGGAATCAGGTTCCAAGTGCACTCTCTGACCCCGCGTGGGAACCTTCTGCCGCCGCGGCATGGCCGGAACCACGCCCAGGATCGGCAGGCCCAGCAGAGCAGATATCTCTTCTGCAGAGCGCAGTTTCTGGTCCAGATAGTCCCGCAATACGGCAAGGCCACCGCCGGCCATCAATCCCAGAACCAGGGCAAACGCCATGACCTTCGCTTTCTGAGGTTCCGACGGCTCCCGCGGCACTAACGCCGCCTCGAGAATCTCCATCTTGAACTGCCCCACGTCTTCGCCCACGACCCGTCTGATCTCCCTGAACTGGTTCTCGACGGTCTCATAATACCCACGTGACTGAGACACCTCGTCATTGAGGGTACGGTACGTCGTAAGCTCCGCGTTGAGTTTCACCACCTCTTGACGCTGTTCGTCACGCAGCTTGCCGACCTCGGCCACATAGGCCTCGGCTTCCTCGTGTCCTTGCCGTGCCGCTGCAAGCGTGGCTTTGACGAACTCATCATCCAACTCTCGGCGAGCCGCAGTAATCCGTTCGATCTGCCTCTCAAGGGCAGCGAGTCTCGGGTTATCAGGCGTCAGTTCCGTCTGGAGGACCTCCAGTTCAGACTCTGCGCTCCTCAGGTCCGCGTCCAACGAAACTCTCTCGCCGGCCGCACTCATCGGTGGGACGACATGGCCTCTGGCTGCAACGTACTGTCGCAGCGCAACAGGGTCCTCAGCGAGTGCCTCGACCCCCGCCCGAAATGATGCCGCCTCCATCGCGCTGACCTGCAATCGCGTACAGGTACTCTCAATCTCCTCATACCGTCGAAGGACGCCGCTGCCCTCACCAGAACCCAGCGCCAGAGGCATGCCGTTGAGCTGGAACTTTTCCAACTGGCTCCGTTTGTCCGCAAGCTCCGCCCGGGCTCGTTCCATTTCTTGCTGAAGGATCTTCAACACTTGGGCCGAGTTCCTCTGCTCGTGGTCGGAGCGAGAATCCATGTACGTCTCGATCAGAGCGTTGGCAATCTGCGCCGTCTCCATGGCGTACGGTGATTCGAACGACACACTGATGATCTCGGTCGTCTTTCCCACCTCTACACGGAGTTGTTTTCGCATGTACGCCACCGGAACGTCCATGTTGGCAAACGTCCGCAGCCGGAGTATCTCTGGATTGTTTTCAAACACCGCTCCCAGGATCGGCGTGGACAAGATCAGCTCTGCCTGCGTGCGAAGATACCGGTCCGCCCGAGGCATGCGGCCCGTTTCGTAAGATTGAACGATGGGGATACCGCCATAGTCCAGATACAGCTTGGACGTACTCGTATAGATGGGAGTGGCGGTCTCGATGTGGATGAATCCGGCGGTCAGAGTCAAGACCAGACAGACAAGGAGGATCCACCGTCCTCGCCACACCACTTTCGCAAAACCCTCCGAGGCAACGGGAGTCCTCCGCCCCATACCCGAAAGCGGACGACCTCCCATGTTCACCGCCGGCCGGTGGGCCCGCCCATTCCGTCGATCCGGAGATCTTCCCACATTCTCTCCTTCAATCATCATCGCCACCCCATAGATCATCCGGGCTGAAATACAAACCCAAACTGATTCGGAATACGTTGGCCAGAAATACGTTCCTGCGCGTGCGCGGTGTGTGCTCCACCGATACGACGTCACCCGGTTTCAACCTGAGCGACAGCCGCTCCGTCAGTTCCTCTTCGTTGTCAGGATTCACCAATTGGACCGTGGTGCTGGCAATCGTCCCGTCCGTCTTGAGTCGATAAACCGACACATACCGTGGAGCCGCCACCATATCCAACCCTCCCGCAAAAGCCAGCGCCTGAACCAGGTTGTACTCCGCCTCGTGCGGATAAGGGAAATTACCCGGGTTGCGAACCAGACCCACCACCGAGAGGTACTGGGTTTGAAGTCGCTCGACCACCACCGCATCGCCTTCTTCAAGAGGCACGTCGGCAAAAGGAATATTGAGCCCTCTGACGGGCAAAGCCAGAGTCGTCTCACCATCTGCGTTGGCCTGTGCTGACCCTATGTCTTCGTGGATAGTCTTTGCTGGCCGGGGCGATCTGCCCGAGTCCAAAGGGTTGCCCCCAGCGAACGTCAGCGGCAAGTACGTGACAAGACTCGCTGAATCACTCCGCTTCCACTCGCCGTCCGGATGATAGACCGCCAGACGCACGCCGTCATGGGCCGAACGCGAGTCCAACTGTCCCGCCAGGCGCGAGACCTTCCCACGCACTTCCTCGGCCACCACGGTCCCTAAATGAGCCACCGCCTCACGCAGTACCCCGTCTAGCTGCGCGCCACTGGCAATATCCAGCCACCTGTGGACGCACGCCTCGTCATCGCTCTCAATGGTCAGCCAACCCGTCGTCGCCAGTGGGCCTTCGTGTCGGAACCGAACGCATCGTACTTGCCCCGCTGGCATCACCGGCTTGTACGCTGCTGCCTTGGCCGCCGGCATGCCCATCGAGTCGGAATGCGAATTGTTGCGAGATCCACTCGCCGTGTCTCCCTGACGTGTGATGCGAATCACCGCAGCCCCTTCGTCGACGATGCCCCCAGCCTCCATCAATAGACTCACCAGAGACATCTCATCGTGGCGCAACTGGTAGATGCCGGGGCTGGCCACGGCACCCAGAATCTGCACCCCCAGACTCCGATACTCCAGCACTTGTGCATAGACCGAAGGCCGAGTCTTGACAAGATCGGGATAGTACGTGCCCACCACGGCCGCCTCGATCTCACTGAGCGATCGTCCCGCAACGGCGACCTGCCGCCCGTCCGGAAGCGTGATCGCTCCCGCATCGTCGACTCGACACGTGTGCGCCAACCGGCCTCCCGCCGCCGCAGCCGCCCCCATGCCATCCGGATACAGCACCGCTGGCAACTCCAGACGCAGCACATCACCAACGGTGACTCGATAGGGCCCCGTCTGCATCCGCGCTCTGATGATCCGGCCCAAATCCACAGCCGGCCCATCCGTCCCAGCCGCCTCCAACTCCCTCAGCTTGGGTCCCGAGACCTGAACGTCATCGCCGCAGCCGGCCACCGCCTGACACAGCAGCAGTAGGAAAAACAGTCTCAAGCCACACTTGGTCATAGCATTTGCCCATCTCATCGTCTTCACACTCACACCTCCGGGATACTTCCCTGGCATCCGCGTATTCCGCCGCTCCGATACGGCCGCCGGCCGTCGCGGTTTAACGCACGTACATACGGAGACATCCGATCTTGACCACCCAACAGCGCAACTCGCCCGTCTCAGCGCGCAGACTGTCACCACGCGATGAACCTGCCCTGTCGGGCGCTCCTCCTCACCTCAGATTCACATGCCGGCCGTAGCCAGACGAAGTTCCACTGCAGAAGCCCAAACGAATCCACTTGGTCATGCCGGCGCCATCTTCGATCTCATCGATACTCCGACAGTCTCTTCGAAGATCGCACGTGCCAACTCACCTCCTAATCAACCGTCCATACGCATGAAATCCAGACATTTCAAACGCGCGGACATCCCAACACCATGTGACACGCAGACCAATCTCCCAGTCCCGGAAGACCGGACTCTCGCACCACCACAAACTGCGCAGACCTCTCCCGCTCTGACTGTCTACTCTCGTTTAGAAGCCAACGCGTTTGCCGGCGGGCACAACGCCCTGCCTCACGTCGCAGGAGCGCCCACCGCCTCCAGACGCCGGCTTACCACGTGGGCCGGTAAGCGCTTCTCAGTCCAGGTCGAAACGGTATGCGAATGTCTTGCCGTGTCAGCGTGACTTTCACCTCCGGGTTCGACCCCGCCGCTTCGCCCGCCATGGAGACCGTTCTCAGCGTAAACGGATCTAAGAGACTCATTTCCTTTGCTGATGACTGCGACCCGGCCTTCGGTGCCGCAAACACCGCTGGTCCCAGCAGGCTTGCGACAATCCCGAAGGCTGCCACAGCCAAGAGCACGTTTTTCCATTTCATACGCGGCCTCCTTCGTTCTTTCTGAGTCATGTGTAGTCTCCTTTCCTGCACACATCCATCGCTCAAGCCATTCATGGCTCAAGCCAGTTGTTCGCCAACAGGGCAAGATCGCGGATATCGACATGCCCACTTCGATCAAGGTCGGCGCGGTTGCACACCAGGCAGTCCTGACAATCGTCTGCACGCCAGTGCCCCGCCCACATAGCGAGATCCAAGCCATCGACAACACCTCGCAGATCAAGGTTCGCGATGTCGGTCAGTTCCCCCAGGGCCCGTAGCACCTCAGCGGCATAGAAGTACTGCGCCCCCCCACCCAGACTCAGATGCTGGGTAACAACACCATCATCATCGACACTGGCAATCAAGAGATCGCGAACCAACAGGATACGATCGCGCATCTCCGGAATCCTCATCGTTCTGTTGGCCGCCGCCAAGCCCATGGCGCCAAATACCGTCTCTTCCACGTAGCCTGCCGTAGGTGCCCCCGTCCCCAGATTACCGTGGTCGAAGCGCCAGTAGAAACTACCGGCCAAGTCCCCCTCCGGTATCTGGTGATCCACTAAAAGGCCTGGTAGCTCGGCGAATGTTCTGCCCTGCCAGTAGGCAGTCCCCACACCACACGGATCCAACAGAGAGTCATCCAGCGTGCCTATCGTCGCCAGCGACCACGTGGCCGCCCCTAGTGCCAAAACGGGAAGATCTGCCGAATCGTCATCAACCTGAACCAGGAAATCGACCAGTCCCTGCCGCCAGAGATCCTTGTCATTGGCATCGACATAGAAAGCCGCGACGGCATGATGCGACAGATAGAACACGGCCTGAGATAGCTCGGCCAGCTCGAACTGAGAGATGTAGCCTGCAGTACTGCCTGCCGCAAGCGTCGCCACGTTTTCGTAGAACGCCTCCAGCGCAGACCGCCAGCGGTCCTCATCGCAGTTGGCCGTTGTCCGGCTCAAGCACGATAACGCGTACGCTTCATCGCCGTAGTAGTTGCCCGCCGATGCAATCATGACGTACTCACCCGCGGCCACCGCAGCCGCTCTCGAATCCTCGTCACGCACCAACTCATAGGCCCTTGTCAACCCTGCCGCAATCGAGCCCGTGTATAGCTCTTCCCCGGGCCAGGCTCCCGCAGAAGCCCCTTCGTCTTCCTGTTTACGCGTCAGACGGTCCGTCGCCCGTTCGATAGCAGCTAGCATCGAAGAGTCCTGGGCCCAACAGCACTGCTGACCCAACAGAATCGCAAGCGCCCACGTCGCAACGCCAAGCGCCGCGACAGTCCTCGATATCACACGACCTCCGGCCAGCCAACACATCGCCATCACCCGTCCTCTGCCAGCGGAGTCTCACTCTCACCATCCGCAGCTTCCTGCTGACGCTCGTACGCCTCGATGCTCCACAGCGCATGCAACATCTCACCCGCAAAAGCGTTGTAGGTGTTGCCTTGGCCTGACAAATGTTCATACACCCCGCCGCCCGCGTCGATGCCAACGAGTAGCATAGTCTCGGCAGCCGCGATCCTTTCCTCCAGATCATCGCCGGACTCGTCCGTCTTCAACGAATCGGCCGCAATCAGCCCTAGGGTGCCGAAAATCGTATCCTCCGTATACCCGGCCACCGCGCCGCCCGTGCCACCGGCGCCATGGTCGAAACGCCAGTAGAAGCTGCCCACGAAACCCTCCCCTTCGAGCACCTGGTGCGTCGCCAGCAGTCCTGGAAGATCCGCCAGAGTCACACCGTCCCAGTAGGCAGCCGCGCCGTGGAACAGAGCCACCGGCGTCTCGTCCAGGGAGCCCGTGGTTGCCAGAGCCCACGTGGCCACACCCAGAGCCATCACAGGGAACGGCGCCCCATCATCAACGCGAGACAAATGCCGAATCAACGCCTCCCGCCATATCTTCGCGTCCTGATCCTCGATATAGTAGGCAGCCACCACATGATGCGCCAGATAGAACGTGGCGGTCGACGCCTCTACCGAATCGAAGGCCTCAAGGTACTCCCATGTGTTGTCCTCGTTGTGCCCTTTCCTCGGGCTCAGGTAGAAGTCATCCAGCGCGGTCCGCCACACGTTGGCGTTCGGGTCTTCTGATATCTCACTCAGACGCACGAATGCGTAGGCCTCGTCACCAAAGAGATTGCCCTGGGCGACACTCGTCCGCAGAATGTAGTATCCGGCGAAGTCGGCCGACGTCTTGTACGCCTCTTGCTCCGTCCATTCGAAAGCCGAAGCCATGCCCGTCGTGATCGCCCCCATGAACACCACCTCAGGCGACCACAATCCACGGTGCGGGCCGTCCTTCGTCTGGCTCTCATCCAGTCGAGTGGCTATCAGATCGACCGCTTCCTCGCGCGTCAGCGCACGACCAACCGTACTCTGGCCAAGCAGCACCAGAGCCAACAGAAACAACAAGCCAAACGTTCTTTGAGTGGCCAACATGCGATACTCCTTTCTTACCCTCCTCGTCGAGGGATCCTCCGTAAACCTAAGCCCCGGAGCCTGCCAGCCCGCTCATCCGCACACCGTCACGTACGGAACCATCCTGCCGCACCACGCAAACGGACACCACCGATCTGGATTCCAAGCTCCTGATGCGATTCTCTTCCTACCCTATCCCTCGCTGCGCTTCTCACCCTCGCGCACAGACCAAAAACACGGTCGCACGCGACTACACTCCTTACATCATCTCCGATGAGCCTTCGTCCCCGTAAAACGCATCATGACGCCAAGCACACCGCTTCACAAGTCGTCAATTTCAATGTCATTGAATTCAATGTAATCACAATCAATGATACCGGCACTCGTGACACGTATCGCGGAAACGGGCGAACACCTCCACCACGAGCCCGCAACGATCTTCAACACCGAACCGCGAGAAAAGCCGACACAAATGCGTGCGCACCGTGGGCACCGAGACATGAAGCGCTTGTGCGATTTGCTTATCGGAATGACCCAGGAACAGTTGCTCGACGACTTCGGCCTGCCGAGGAGACAACGCCAAGTCCGCCTTCAGTTCAAGCCACTCGCCCCCAGAGAAAACCTTGGCCTCCCTTGCCAGCTGCATTTGACGTCCCTCCTTGGCCGGCTCCTTCGCACCGTGCCGTTAACCACTCCAGTGACACCCCACAATCCATCTCGACTGGTTATACAGCATCCCGCGCGCGAGCCGCAATTGTGGAAAGTACGTAATTTTCGTTAGCACGTCGTGAGGACAAACACAACGTCGCACCGTGTCGCGACGCAACAATCGTTCTCACTAATCGCCCTCACATCCATCGCAATCTACGCACCGAAACAGCACTCGTGTGGGCTGTCCGGATACTCACGGCCGCTCGGCCGCTGCCCGAGTGCAACACGTTCTTCCGCATCTCGGAACAACTCGCGACACTCCCCCGCCATCCGCTCCAGTTTGGCAGTCTCCACCTCGGTGATCGGGCGATAAGACCGGCCCGCCTCAACCGCCAGGTCCACCAGATCGAGGAACGAAGGCGGTATCGTAGCGGCCACATTCGCCTGCGAAAGCGCAAACCGCGTCGCCAGGTCAACTTCTTCCAGCGTCTCGGTCGCCCGATACCACCATTGCCGAGTCCGCGTCGCCCCTCTGGCCCACGCGCCCTTCGACATGGCCTTGATCGCCAGGATACCGGCCCCCTGTCGGCTCGCCAATTCGATCACCGGCTTCCCAAAGTCCATCCTGAAGTAATCGACGAAGCTGATAGGGAACATAACCGTATCGAACGCAAAGCCGTTCAGAAGCGCCAGCGCCCCCTTCGTCGTATGGGCCGAGAACCCAATATACCGGATCTTCCCCTCTTCCTTCGCCTCCAGGAAAGTCTCCACGGCCCCCCCCGGTCCCAACGCCTGTTTCACTTCCTCAGGCGTGAAGACAGCGTGCATCTGATAAAGGTCGAAATGATCTGTCTTTAGACGCTTGAGCGAACGCTCCAGCTCCTCCCGGGCCCCCGCCTTGTCGCGCTTCTTCGTCTTGCACGCCAGGAACACCTTGCTACGGTCGATCCCCTGCATGCCAATGCCCATCTTGATCTCGCACTCTCCGTCCGGGCCGTAGGCCGGGGCGACGTCGAAGTAGTTCACACCCCGATCGAAAGCCCGCTCGAGCCCCTTCGTGCCGGCCTCCTGATCGTAGTTGCGTAATGCCAGGCCCGGAAAGCCCACGATCGAGACCTTTTCGCCCGTCCGGCCAAGAATCCGACGCGGCAGCTCCGTGCCAACCTGCCCCATTCCCGCCCCCTGCAAAAGCCCAGCGCCCATGCCATACGTTCCCGCTACGCCCCCGACAGCTCTCAGAAATGATCGTCTGTTCATCGTTGCCTTCCCTTCTCAGAGTCGTTACGTCACACCTGGCAAGCCAAACTGACACGCCCGCCACCATTGACTTGTCTGTCCGTCCGCCATGCCACATCACGGGCCACACCACAATCGTAGGACTCTGCCGACCTTCACACAACACACACGGAGGCATAATCCTTGCAGCAACGGGCCGCCGCTTTCGCCGCCCGAGCCAATATCTCCTATGCCTACAGTCACGCGCGCCGCCCGGTTCAGCCAAGTTCTCACAAAGCGAGCAATTTGCTAAAACTGGTTTCGAAACTGGTTTTGAAGCGAAATCGAGTGAGAAGTTCGTGGGCAAGGCCGGAGGTGGAAAAGGCTCGGAGGCGTGCTGAAGCACGTCGAGAACCTTTTTCGCCGACAACGCAGAGCCACGGGCTTCGCAGCCGATTGCAGCCGGAAGCAGTTTTGAAACCAGTTCTAGCGACCCAGTGTCCCCTACGCCACCTTACCACACTCAACGCCCTCCAACGCGACCGAAGACAAGTGCTCTGTCACTCGCCCACGCACCCAAACCGCCCCACCATAAGAACAGATGCTCCGGTACTGCTCGATCTGATCGGGGAAAAAACTCACCTCCGCCAAACCCGTCGTATCCTCCAGCGTCACGAACCCCATCACCCGGCCGTCGTTCGTCCGTGCCCGCCGCGCCGTCGCCACAAAACCCGCGACCGCGGCCTGCTTGCCGACCCATCCCTTCAATCGCGCCGCCGCCACGTACCCGCTCGGCAGCAACAACGCCGGATGCACCCCGAAAGAGATCCCCGCAACATCCAGTTCCGCCTTCAGTCTCGCGATCCGGTCGTAATCGGGCAGTTGCCGGGTCGAATAGTCCCGATAGATATCGAACAGCATGGGCTGACCTTGATCCGCTCGCGGAAAACGCAACTGATTCAGCATCACCGGCCGCGTCGGACCCAACCCGTCACAGGCCCCGATATGAACGAGGTTCTGCAATTCCGGCCGCCGAAAAGTTACGCGACCACGCAAGTCGTCAAGATCCGCAAACACCCTGGCCTTTCGCTCTGCAAGCAGCGCCCTGGCCATACGCCGACTCAACCCCTTGATAACATGCAAACCCGCTCGAATCGCCTTGCCTTCCAGAGACCACTCGACACCACTATGGTTGACATGAGGCGGAAGCACCGTGATCCCATGACGCTTCGCATCCCAAACATAAACCCGCAACGGATACATCCCCTGATGGTTGTTCAGCAGGGAGCAATAGAAAGACGCCGGATAATGCGCCTTCAGATAGGCCGTCTCCCACGCAATATTCGCATACACCGTCGCATGGGCCTTGCAGTACGAATAGGCCGCAAAACGCAGAATCGTATCCCAGATCGTCTCCGCACAATCCCGGTCGATCCCCGCCCGCTCCGCTTTGCAACGCACGAAATCCACATACTGCGCCTGCAATCGCGCCGGCGAAACCTTCTTCGACACCTCCGAACGAAACCGGTCCGCATCCGCAACCGTATACCCCGCCACCTCCACCGCAATCCGCATCACGTCCTCTTGATACAGCATCACACCATAAGTGTCCCCCAGCAATTCCTCCAGCTTCGGGTGCAGATACTCGAACGGCTTTCCATAAACGTGCCGATCGATAAACGCCGCCTTCATCCCCCCCGACGCCGGGCCCGGCCGAATCAGCGACAGCGCAATCGCCAGGTCCTTCTTGCTCCGCACCTTCAACCCGCGCAAAAGCTGCCGCATCCCGGGCGACTCACTCTGAAACACCCCCAAACTGTCACCCGCACTGAGCATCGCCGACGTCTTCCCGTCCCGCGGATCGAAATCCAGCGCCCCATTGCCGCCCCGCTCGCTCCGCAGAATATGAACCGCTTCGTTCACCGTCGACAGCGAACGATTGCCCAATAGATCGATCTTCACCAGCCCCAGGGCCTCGGCAGCATCCTTGTCGTACTGCGTAATGATCACCCCCTTGTTCGCCCGCTCCAGAGGAGCCAAATGGCTCACCGGCTTCGGCGTCACAACGAGCCCCCCGCAATGAACGCCCAGATGCCGAGGAATACCGATCAGCCGCTCCGCCAGCCGGTAGACGGCCGAGCCTTTTTTGATTTTCCTCCCCCGCACTAACTGGTTGATCTGCACCGGCGCCAAACCCAAAGCCCGACCCGCATCCCGAATCGCGCTGCGCCGCCGATATCGGTTGATGTTACATACCATCGCCACGTGCGCAAAGCCCCAGTGCTCGTAGCAAAACCGGATCACCTCATCCCGCCGCCGCCAACACAAATCGATATCGA
>Ga0272442_10000613_pt1 | contig 56276 bp, 65 predicted proteins | sample SSMForm2O_FD_200262 | JGI IMG/M metagenome (GOLD analysis project Ga0272442, IMG submission 200262) | Marine sediment archaeal communities from Little Sippewissett salt marsh, Falmouth, MA, United States - SSM-Form-2O | ecosystem: Environmental > Aquatic > Marine > Wetlands > Sediment ... | reverse complement strand
GGAATCAGAAGCTAATTTTATACAAGTAAAGGGCCCAAGTTTATTGAGTATGTGGGTTGGTGAAAGTGAGAAAGGAGTAAGAAAGATATTTGAAAGAGCAAGGCAGGTAGCACCATGCATAGTGTTTTTTGATGAAGTAGATGCTTTGGCAGGTAGAAGGGGAATGGAGCATGGAACTAAAGTTACAGAAAGAGTCTTAAATCAAATACTGGCTGAGATGGATGGTATTGAAGAAGCTGCTGATATTGTTGTTATAGGGGCTACTAACAGGCCGGATATGCTGGATACTGCTATATTGAGACCAGGAAGATTTGACAGAATATTATTGGTTGATGCACCAGATAAAAAAGCTAGAGAATCTATATTAAAGATACATACTAAGGACATGCCTCTTGCTAAAGATGTAAGATTGTCTGAGATGGCTATGAAGACAGAAGGATTTGTAGGAAGTGATATGGAAAGTTTGGCAAGAGAAGCAGCTATGTTGGCACTTAGAGAAAATATAGATGCTAAAGAAGTAAGCAAGAAATATTTTTTAGAAGCTATGAATAAAGTCAGACCTAGTGTTACAAAGAGAGATATTGATAAGTATAAGAAGATAGAAGAACAATATTTGAAAAGTGCTAAGTCTGCTTTGGAACAGCAAGCTAGTGTTGGTTATCTTGGCTAGTCTCTTTGTGCTCTTATTCTATAAAATCTAATTGCAGAAGAAGGGTCATCGTAACTCTCTATTTCTTGAGTAGGAGGTTCATTAGTATATATGGGATTCCATCCATCACTATCTGAAGGATTGTCACTTGCTTCTAAGTATTGCCTTGATTTTGCTCCTCCACTCCATACGACATGCATATTTTCTCCTATTGGAATAATCTTGTTAACCATGAGTCTTGAGTTCTCATCAGTAGGATCTGTACTGGCTATATACTCTTCAGAATCAGTTGCACCATCATTATCTGTATCTACATTTGGATGTGAAAATTCATAACAACCCATATCAGTCATAGATTTTCCATTATTATTGCCATCTAGAGGTCTTGGAGTGTCTTCTATATCTTTTGATACACTAAGTAGATTTGTTCCTGTATCATTGCAAGGAGAATTCTGATCAAGTTTATAATTTCCAATGAAAAGAGGATTTTGAGAAAGGTTATGATTATTTGTTATTGGATTGTAAGTTCCTGAACCAATATCTGAGTAAGTGATATTTAGTACATAGGAATATTGGCAGTCAACATCTTCTAATCCTGACGAGGATTCATTTCCGTATATGACGCAGTTTTTTATAATTGGAAAAGGTAATCCTCTTATCCTCAATGTCCCTTCTCCGAGATCGCTTCCATTTTTTGTAGAGTTAGCTGTTAAAGTACAATTATAGATCTCTGGATTTGAATTAAGACATAATATTCCAGAACCATATCCTCCTCCAAAACTATAGAAATGAGCAGTATTACTATATATAAGGCAGTTATATATCTCTCCATAACTTAGACTCATTGATATTGCTCCTCCTCCATAGCATCCATTTGAGTGATTTTTAACAAACTTACATTCTTTTATAGAAGGATCTGAATCATCTGCACTTATTGCTCCTCCTGTATGTGTTGCTTGATTCTCTATGAAATCACAGTCTATGATAAGAGGAGAGGAATCTGATGAACATGATATTGCCCCTCCATCTGCATATATATCTTCTGGGCTCACATCTGCTTTGTTATATTTGAAAACACAGTTTGTTATTGTTGGAGAGGAATCTTCACACCATATTGCCCCTCCACCATGATAATCATTATTTCCTTGGTAAGGATCATGCGCTTTTCCATTGATAATAGTCAGTCCTTCTAGAGTATCATCTCTTGTCTGATATGCGTCAAGTTTGAATGCTCTGTCTTCATTCTTACAATCAATGACACAATTCTTATTACCATTTGCAGATTTTACTATCACTACTTTGTCTGTCCACCATAGGTTCCTGTCTTTTGGAGAGCTGTATGTTCCATCTCCAATAATGACTTCATTCTCAAAATCCTGTCCTGCTGATATAGCATCCTGTATATTTGTCGATGCATTTTCCCATGAATCATAAGGATAAACATGACTTCCAGAGGGTGATACATAATGGGTAGATGCTTCTGAATTTTTAGGAAAAGCTAAGAATTCCAGCATTCCAATTCCAGCTATTGTTGCAAGTGATTTTTTCATATTCCTATTAAGAAAATAAACTATTTAAATATTGTGTTTTTTATTTATCTAATAGTAGTAACAAAGCTAGGAAAATAAGTATTATCTCTCTTTTCTCTCTATTTTGTATCCCTGTTTTCTTATATCTTTGACAGACCTGTCTAGAAGCCATATCAATCTACCATGAATTCTCTCTATATCTAGTTCAATATCTGTATGATAATGCTCTTTATAGTAGGATGATCTATCCTGGCTTGTTGATCTCAGATTCAATAGATATCTGTCTTCTTCTGGACTTGATATCCAGGCTTCTAATCTTGTTCCATTAGTCCTAAAATTATCTTCCTGCGATTCTAGTGATAAGAAAAATAAGCTCATTCTTAATGCAAGCTGCATATATAGATATCCTTCTTTGTCTAATTCTGATGGATCCATATCATAATGTTCATAAACCATTAATTTATCTCTGATATAATCTTATTAAACTTTTATTTACCCTGAAATATAACTGTAAATATATAATTATAATCTTAGAAAGATATATAAAATGAGATTTTCTTTTACTGCTATAAAAAGAGGATAAAGATGGTTAATGCAACAATAATAGCTGGTTTGTTAGGAGGAGTTGGAGGTTTGACAAGAGGAGTAGTTGGTTTGTTAAAAGCATTAAGTCTCAGAAGAAAAATTCTTTGGATGTATTACCTCATCACTGTTGTTATTGCTATTATTATAGGAATCTTTATTGGAATAATCTTTAATTATGATAATAGATTAAGTTTATTAGCAGGTTATGCAGGCACAGATATTCTTGAGGGTATATATAAAAGTTTTTCTGTCCAGAAAGTTTATGTGAAGAAATAAAAGGAGGTAAGGAAAAATGTTTGAGAAACAAATAAAAAATATGGATATGTGGGATATTGGATTGGCAAAACTTGCAGTAGCTGCCTTTGTATTATTTGTAATAACTATATGGCCTTCTGCTATGAATTGGGTGCATAGTGTTAATCCTTGGTATTTCTTAATAGTTAGTCTTGTAGCTGCTCTAATCATTCAGATGAGAGTTTGGAAAAAGAAAAAATAAGATGGGATTTTTTAAATGGTTTCATAATTTAGAGTATTGGCTGAGAGGAGGATTATTATTAGCTTTTTTAGATATAGTTTTATCTATAATATGCGCATTAAGAAATGGACCTGTTACTGTTCCTCTTAATTATATGGGTTTGAGGATAGTATTAGAGTTATTTCCTGTTTCATTTACAGGAGGGATGTATCCAGGAGGATTGAACTCAGGACCCGTATTGTTATTAGGAATTATTATTAATACAATAATATTCTTTTTTATTGGAGGATTTTTAGGATGGTTAGTTGGAGAGATAGTTGAGAAGATTGGACATAAGGGTAAGAAAAGAAAAAAGAGAAAATGAAAAGAGGATATAAGATTCTTATAATTGTATTATCTATAGCATTAATATTAACTATCCTTGCTTTAGTTTTTGGCGTATTGGTTGTTAGAAATTTATTTAGACCTATATGTTGCGGTCCAAATCAACCTACTTATCCTAATGATGTTTTAAGTGAGAAAAATAGGCAAGCTATAAATGAACTTTTTAATGATGAGGAGATAAATGTGGCTATAGCACTTGGAGTAGATAATGCTGCAAGGATAAAACAAGGAACAGAGAGATTTAGTATTGCTTTTTCTGCAAGGAGTTTTGATGGAGATGTATTGAGAAGTAGAGACAAGTTGAAATATAAATTAAAACTACAACCTGCAACCAGAGAGAATTGTATGGGGATATTAGGAGAAGATGAAACAAAGAATTTATTTTTTCAGGAGATAGATCAAGAGAATAGTTTTCTTTTGCTAGAAAATGATAGAGCTTATTCAAATATAGAGATAGGGATTCCAAAAGATACTCAGCTATGTACTCAAAGAGTGATTGTTGAAGTTGTTGATACTCAAACTAATCAATCTGCTGGCACTTATTTTAATATGGAAATAATAAAAAAAGGATTTTTTTAGAAAATGAAAATAACAATCTCTTTGGATGATAATGAAGTTAAGATTCTTAAGAAGAGAGCAAAGAAAAATCTCATGACTCTTCGAGAACAAGTAGAAGATATTGTTAGAAGATCTTGTGTAAGAAGTAAATCAACAAATTACTCGTCTGTAAAACCAGATGATAAGCTTGTTGCTATATTTTCTAGAAGTAGAAAAGGCAGAAAAAAGAAAAAACATTTATAAAGGACTTTTTCTTAATAAAAAAATAAAAGATGGTAAGAAAAAGAGTTTTTACATTATTAGTAATTAGTTTGCTAATGGTCTCTCTGATCTTTTCTTCAAGTTTTGTCGTCGCTGATGAGGGTGAGGGTGTTTGGGATAATATTTTAGATTTTTTGAGAAGTTTATTCAGAGGAATGATGGGAAGAGCTGTATTAGATCCAGCTAATTGTCCTAATAACATGATTGCTTATTGGAGTTTTGATGATAATGATGCTAGGGATGATTTTAATATGCATGATGGTGAACCTTGTTTTGGAGGAACATTAGAATGTCTTGAATTATCTGATTCTTGTTCTTATATATCAGGTTGTAATGAAGATTATCAGGAATTCTGTACAGGATCAATAGAACAAGAGATATACTGTGGAGATTTTGGGGACTGGGAATGTAATGGGGTACCTGGTTGTTCATGGCAAGGATCATGTCAAGGAGATAGTTTTAATTGTGGAGATTTAGGGGATTGGGAATGTCAAATAAATAATCTATGTAATTGGCAAGCTAGTTGTATTGGAGATACTTTTTATTGTGATAACTTAGGAGACTGGGAATGTCAAGCAACTCCTGGATGTAGTTGGAATGCATATTGCTCAGGAAGCCCAGAATGTGAAGGTATTAATGATGAAGGTCAATGTTGGGAATCAGAATATGGTTGTTCATGGGAAGGAAATTGTGATGGAGGAGAACAAAGCTGTAGTGTTATTAATAACGAAGATGTTTGTTATAATTCAGGATGTAGTATGTGGGAAGGAAGTTGTAATGGAGGAGAACAAAGCTGTAGCGGAATAACAAATCAAGACGGTTGCGATAATAGTAATGGATATTGTTGGTGGGAGGGTGTTTGTGGAGGAACTCCAAATGTTAATTCATGCAGTGATTTAAGTACAGATGTCTGTTATAATATACAGAACTGTTATACTGATTCTATTCCTGTTTGTACTGGAACTGCTAATTTATGTTCAAGTTATTATTATGATTATGTTTGTAATGATGTTCCTGGTTGTAGTTGGGGAGGATATTGCGATGGGACAACTGATTGTGGAATGATATATGATCCTGGAATCTGTGGTTCTGTAGGATGTCATTGGAATGAGTGGGATTATTATTGTGAGGGGAATGTCTGGGATATCCCTTGCAAAATTGCAGGTAATGAAGATCAATGTAATTCTATCGGATGTAGTTGGAATGAAGGCTGTTTAGGAATACCAAGTATGCAATCTTGTTCTGAATTATCTGATTCTTGTTCTTATATAACTGGTTGTAATGAAGATTATCAGGAATTCTGTGCAGGATCAATAGAACAAGAAATATATTGTGGAGATTTTGGGGACTGGGAATGTGGAGGAATTCCTGGATGTAATGTATTCGGCATATGCGAAGGTGATAATTTTAATTGTGAAGAATTAGGAGACTGGGAATGTCAGAGTAATAATTTATGTAGTTGGCAAGCAGGTTGTTCTGGAAGCCCAGAATGTGAAGGTATTAATGATGAAGGTCAATGTTGGGAATCAGAATATGGATGTTCATGGGAGGGATATTGTGGTGGAGGAGAACAATCTTGTTCTGGTGTAACTAATGGAGAGGGCTGCGAGAATACTAATGGAATGTGTTGGTGGTCTGCTGAATGCCAGGGAACTCCAAATGTTAATTCATGCAGTGATTTAAGTACAGATGTTTGTTATAATATACAAAATTGTTATACTGACTCTGTTCCTGTATGTACTGGAACACCAAATCTTTGCCAGAATTATTATTATGATTATGTTTGTAATGATGTTCCTGGATGTTCATGGGGAGGATATTGTAATGGAGGAACATTCTATTCATGGGATATTTATGATCCTGGATTATGTCAATCTCTAGGTTATTATTGGAATGATATGGATGGAAATTGTGAAGGAGATGATAGAGAATGGCCATGTACTCGATTTACAGATGAAGGAGGTTGTTATAGTGTAGGAAGTTGTAATTGGAATGAGGGTTGTATAGGAAATCCTGTTGCAGGAGAGGTTTGTACAACACCTGTTTCTGGAATTGTTAATACTGCAATGAGTTTTGATGGCCAATCTTATATTGTAGTTCCAGATAGTGATGATTTTACATTCAATGGGGATTTTACAATAATGGCATGGGTTAATTATGATTCTTTTGATGGTGCTTGGTGGGAAAGAGCAATCTTAAGTCATGATCAAGGCGGAGGTCCTAATCCAAAATGGATATTTACACATCAGCCTGGAGAGGGTACACACTTTCATATATATAATTTAGGAGATATGCAAGGTCCTGTTATGACAAGTGACTCTTGGAGTGCTCAACCAGGAACATGGTACTATTTAGTTGTTACAAGAGAAGGAGATACCTATACTTTTTATAGAGATGGTCAACTAGATGGAGTAGTTAGTGAATCTTTAGCTATGGAGAATGTTGATAATGATTTATATATAGGTCATGGAGAAGGAGGAATCACTTTCCAAGGAAAAATAGATGAGGTTGCTATATTTAATAGAGCTTTAACTTCAAGTGAGATAGGATCTTTGTATGATTTGGGTTTAGAAGGAAGCGGTTATTGTGAAGGAGCTCAAGATACAGATGAAGATGGTATTCCAAATAGTCTTGATAATTGTCCAACTATTCCAAACCATAACCAAGCTAATCATGATACTGATTATTTAGGAGATGCTTGTGATAACTGCCCTAATGATAATAATAATGATCAATTAGATAATGATGGAGATGGTTTAGGAGATGTGTGTGATGAAGATGATGATAATGATGGCATATTAGATATTGATGATAATTGTGTTTTTTTTGCTAGTCCTAATCAAAATGATAATGATGGAGATGGTTTAGGAGATGTGTGTGATGAAGATGATGATAATGATGGCATATTAGATATTGATGATAATTGTGCTTTTGTAGTTAATCCAAATCAGGAAAATAGTGATGTTATAATGGCTGGTTGTTCTGAAGATATGCAAGAAGGAAATGGTTTTTGTATTGAGAGCGAGCCTACATATTTGGGAGATTATAATAGTAATTGGCAACAAGCTAGAGATTATTGTAATGGTTTAGGAAAGAGGTTATGCAGTTATAATGAGTTAGAGTATGCAGTCGATAATATAGAAGGTTTAGATTGGTGTGTTCATAGTACTGCAGCATGGATTGCTGATGATGGAAGCTGTTCAGAAGAGGATAAGCCTTTTGCAAGGAATATGGGTTGCCCTTTTTTTCCTAATGAACCAACAATGCCTGATTGTGCTTGGCAAGGATATGATCAAGAATTTAGATGTTGCTCAGAACTTTTAATTGCTTCAGATGATGAAATAGGAGATGCTTGTGATAATTGCCCTGACTTATATAATCCTCTTCAATCTGATTCAGATAGTGATGAAATAGGAGATGCATGTGATAATTGTCCAAATGTTCCTAATCCAGATCAGACTGAAAGCGATGAGGTTTGTGATTTATTAATTTCTTGTAATAACGAGATTCTTAATAGTGATTCTGAAGCATGTAATGCTCTTACTGGCTGTAGTCATAGAGATGGAACATGTGATGGAGGTAGTTTTGATTGTAGTTTAACACCAGGATTAGGTGATTGGGAATGTGGAGAAGTTGGTTGTGATTATGTTCCTGAATCTTATTGTGGAAGAGGGATATTTGATTGTAGTAATGTAGAAGATGCAAATGATTGTGTTGATATTATTGGATGTGAGTGGGAAAAAGGAGGTAATTGTTATTATAATACAGAATATCCACCATTACCTGGTGAATGCATAAACATTCTGACTCAAGAAGAATGTGAGGGTATACAATATTGTTTATGGGAAACAACTACAGGAGATTCATATTGTTATGGGGGAGAATATGATTGTGGTACTCAATCAACAAGAGAATGTGATCCTATGAATTGGAATCCTCCATGTCAAGGAGGCCAAGATTCTTGTGTAAATGCTGGCTGTGATTGGGTAAGTATAGGTTGTTATGGAACTGGGTTATGTGGTAATATAGGTGATGAATTTTTATGTAGTGATCTTGTTAGTGCTGGAGTTTGTAATAGTTTTGATTACACCTCTGTTTGTGCTGGAACACCAAGCCCTCAATCTTGTGGGGAGATTGAAAATTCAGAAACATGCGATTATGTTCCTAATTGCAATTATGATTGGGAGTATGGTGGATGCCAAGGTAATTTAGATATCTTTAATTGTTATACAGATAATATAGGAGATGCTTGTGATAATTGCGATGATGTATATAACCCATATCAGGCTGATATAGTCAATCCAAACGGAATAGGAGATGCTTGTGAGGATTCTGATAGTGATACCCTATTTGATGCAGATGATAATTGTCCTTTTATAGCCAATCCAAATCAGGAAGATAATGACCTATGGTGTGAGTCAACATTATTTACTTGTGATGAACTTAGTTATGATAATGTTTATTGTAATGCTGTTCCTGGTTGTTCTTATTTTGGAGGATGTCAAGGAGTACCTATCTTTAATTCATGTGAGGATATTGAAGATAGTTGGATATGTAATGAACATGTTCCTGGTTGTAATTCAGTGTATTATGAGGAATGTATGGGGGAAGTTAATTGTAGTTCTCAGCTTTATAAGATAAATTGTGAAAATATTGATTGTACATGGGATGGATGTTCAGGAGCTATAAGTTTCACTTGTTATGAAATTGAAGATCCTTATGATTGTAATCATATTTATAATTATGATACAGGCATTAATTGTGAATGGTTGCCTGATTTGGGTTGTGTTCAATCAAGTGGACAAACAGAAGATCTTAGTTGTAAGGATGTTTTAGATAGAGATGCTTGTTTAGGCATAGGTTGCGAGTCTTGGGGAGGAGGATGTATAGGGGAGAGTACTGTATCTTGTGAAGGTTTAAGTTCTAATGAATGTGGCAATTATCCAGGTTGTACATGGACAGGATATAATATATGTGAAGGAATACCCGAAGGACTTGAATGCACTAGTGATGGAGGTAATGCTTGTGATAATTGCATAGATGTTTGGAATCCTGATCAGATAGATAATGATGGAGATGGTTATGGGGCTCAGTGTGATTGTAATGATGATAATTATAACATAAATCAAGGGGCAGAAGAAATACCTTGTGATGGTATAGATCAAAACTGTGATGGGTATGATATTGAAGGAACAGACAATGATAATGATGGTTATTATTTAGAAGAAGAATGTGGTATTGTTGATTGTAATGACAATGATCCAAATACATATCCCGGAGCTCCAGAGATATGCGATTATAAGGATAATGATTGTGATGGCATTATAGATGAGGGAGTTACAATTACTTTCTATTTTGATGGAGATGGAGACGGTTATGGAGATCCTACTCTTAGTATAGAAGTTTGTGAAGAAGAACCTGGTTATGTAGGAAGTGATTATGCTATAGATTGTGCTGACAAAATTGCTGATTGTGCAGGTTATACAGGAGATGCGCTTGCTTATTGTCAAGCTAATCTTGACTTAATAAATCCAGATGCAACTGAAATATGCAATGGTGTGGATGATGATTGTGCTGAGGGTATACCTGGAGATGAGATTGATAATGATGGAGATGGATTTGTAGAATGTAATGAAGAAGAACCTGACTGTGATGATACAGATGCTTTAGTTTATTGGGGAGCATTGGAAGTATGTGATGGCATAGATAATAATTGTGATACTGTTACTGATGAAGGTGGAGATGAGTTATGCTTAGATGGATTATACTGTAATGGAAATGAAACTTGTTTAGGATTATCTGGATGTCAAGCAGGAGAAGCACCAGTATGTAGTGATTTTGTCTTATGTACAACTGATTGGTGTGAAGAAGGAGAGTTGCTAACAGATAATATTGGATATTGTGCATCTGATGTAAATGATAGTTATTGTCCTTTAGATGGATGGAGAAATATAGGCGAATCTTCTTGGGTAAATATAGGGTCTTGTGATAGACAATTAAGGCAGGATAGAGAATATAGGGACTATTATTGTGATGTTGAGTTAGGAGATTGTAATTATAACATATTGGAGACTAATTATAGTGTTTTGGGATACGAAGACAACGACCAAGATGATGATAATATTTGTGATGATGATGATAATTGCTTGATAATTTATAATCCAGATCAGACTAATTCAGATAATGATACTTTAGGAAACGCCTGTGATAATTGCCCTTTTGATGATAATCAAAATCAACTAGATGTTGATAATGATAGTTTTGGAGCTGTTTGCGACTGTAATGACAATAATGCTTCTATAAATCCTGATGCAACAGAGATAATATGCAATGGCATAGACGAAAATTGTAATGCATATGAAGAGACAATAGTATTTGATGATCAGTTATTAGTTAAATCAAATAGTAAAAGAAAAGAAAGAAGTAAGTATCATAATTGGGATGCAGAAACAGAGAAATGGGTATTATATGAGGATTACGAGCCTGATAATTTAATTATTAATAGTAATGAGATTGGTTTAGCTGATTTTGATGGAGATGGACAAGATGAGTTAGTTGTTAAGGAAAAGAAATGGTGTAAGAATAATTGTAATGATGTAGAAACATGGTTCTATGAATGGGAGAATGATCAGTGGGTAGAGTATGATCATGTAGATGGAGATGGGTTGTTGTTAAGGGGAGAGTATGAAGTTAGTGCTTGTGATATAATCGGAGATAGCACACCTGAGTTAATAATTAAGAGAGAAGGATTTAGAAAAGAAACTAAATTCTATAATTGGGATGGATCTATTTGGATACTTATAGATGAGGCATTAGATGATGATCTTAAGTTGGAGAGAGGAGACACAGCATGTGGTGATTATGATGGAGATGGAATTAATGAATTGATTGTCAAGAGAAAGAATAAGAGAAGCTTTAAGGCTTATGAGTATGACTCTGTTAATAAAAAATGGATATTAGATGCAGAGTATTGTCAACCAAATGAACCAGGTGATGATCTTATTATAGGACACTCAGAGATTGCTATGGGTAATGTAAGAGGAACAGAAGTAGTTATAGTTGATCCAGATGATAGGCCTGATACAGATGGAGATGGAGTAAGTGATTGTGAAGATTTATGTCCTTTTACTTATGGAGACATATATTTAGGTTGTCCAGCTGCTATAGAGACATCTGCTAATATATATGATACTTATTGGAATAATATTAAGGGCAAGGAAGCAAGAGAAGGACAAGAAGTTTATCTTATTGATAAAAATTGTGCAGATGATTTACTTGCTGCTGAGTTCCCTAATACTCCTACATGGGAGGATCTGACAGCTCAAACATTCACACATAAGGATCAAGAACTAAATGCTATGGTTGATTCAGATTGTGTAGTGGATATTGGATGGACAGATGATACAGGAAGTGTTGTGTTTGGAGTAGAGGAGAATGGAGATTATGTTGTATTTGGTCCATTTGAAACAACACAATGGGTTCCTCAAGCTGAAAAAAGATGTTTCCAGCAATGTAAAAGAGGAAGATGGGGAAGAGGTAGATGTAGTCATTGTAGAGAGAAGTGTTATGTAAGTTGGACATTTGATCCAGAAGAGTTTGCATATGCTGTATTTAAACCTGTTATAAGTGTTGATAATACTTATGAAGTTACTCATCTTGATTTCATTAATACATGGTGGGATAGATTAGTACCAGCTGTATTTGCAGGAACAATAGTAGGAAGTGAGCTAAATGTTGTTCCATCTGAGTATATTATTGAAGTACCTGAAGAATATAGGATACCTGATGAAGATGCAGATGTTAATGTTCAAAGAGAAGTAGATTTCATATACCCTATATTATTTACCGCTGAGGAAGAATGGCAAGTAGATGTTGATGTTGATCCTGAAGAAGGTTTAGAGTTAAGTACAGATACAGTTAAGGATGTGGATGAGTATGTTGATGTTCTTACTGTAGGATTTGATGAAACAGGAAATACAGTTACAGGAAATGTTATTACAGGAAATGTCATAGCAGAGGAAGGATTAATATCTCTTAATATAGAAGCAAAGCATGAAGGTATGACCGAAGATGAAGTAAAAAGTCAGGCATTAATAGTAGAGACAGGTTCTGTAGTATCTGGAGAACCAGAAATAGTGATTCCTGTTGAGAGAGAGGAAGAAGAATATATTATACATCCTCCTACACAAACAGGTGTTGGAGAGATTATAGATCAATTATCAGAAGAAGCAAGAATTAGTTTACCTTCTACTATAGAAGAAGGTACTCCAATGCCATCTCCTACAGAGACAAATTATACAAAGATGGTAATAACTATCTTGCTATTAATAGCAGCAATTGGAATTATAATAAAGCTTTGTATAAAAGGTAGAAGAAGATAATTATTCACTTGTTATCTCTACTCTATTGTGAATAATTATAGTATTTTCAGCTTGTGTAACAGGTTTGTGTGTTTTTTCTATGAATTGAGCATAGGATTTTATTATTCCAGCTTGTTCTAATTGTCTTAAAGATAATCTTGTTTTTATTCCAAAGTGCTTTTCTAGTTCTCTTTGAGAGAAAGGCAGAGTTTGTTTTTCTTTTTGGATAAATGCTAATATTTTTCTTGCTGTTGGATCCCTTACATTTCCTTCTTTAATTAGGCCATATATATTTGAAGGAGGACCTTCATATATTACTCCAGAACCTGTTGTTGCAAAAGGCTCTATTGCAAATGCTCCTTTGCCTATCTGATTTTTATTACCATTATCATAATTAGGTATTGTTAAGCCTGCATGTATATTATATTGATCTAAAGAGTGTCCAGATAGGTTTCTTATTGGAGAGAAACCCTGATCAGAGATTGTTTGTTGAATTACCTTGCCTATCTCACCTAGTTCTGTTTTTTCTTTGTTTTTTGTTATTAGTTCTTGTGCTTTTTTTAAAGAATCCTCTGTTGCTTGGATTATTTTTTTATGTTCATTATTTTCTGTTAGGTCTAGTGTAAAAGCAGTATCTGCTATAAATCCATTTACATGCACACCTATGTCTATTTTTAGGAGACCTTGTGCTATAGTTTTATCATCTAGATTAGGAGTATAGTGAGCAGCTACATCGTCTATAGAAAGATTTACAGGAAAAGCCACTTCTGCTCCAAGTTCTTTTATCTTATCTTCTATTTCCTCTGCTATATCTACAAGAAGGACATCTTTTTTTATTATTGACTTAGCATATTTTTTTACTTCGGAACTTATTTGTCCAGCTTTCTTATAATCTTGTATTTGTTTTTCTGTTAACATATTTATTCTTAGAAATAAGGGTTTTTAAGTTTTAATTCTTCTCTCTTTAGGCATATAATTAATTAATCTATCTTCAGATAGTTTTCCACATCCAATAAAATCTTCTTCTAGTTTTAATACTTTGAATCCTCTTTCTTCTTGTTTCCATTTTTCTGTTATAGGGATGTCTATTCCCTTGAACCATAATTCTGCTTGTTCTTCTGTTAATTCTAATATATTTTTTGTTATTTGATCTTTTAAGAGGTGTATAGCATCTAGAGAAAGCCTTATCTCTGTTCCATAATCATGAAATAAATATAGTCCTATGGCCTCTATGTTTGATAAGTTTTTTATTTTAGATATTTCATCCATGCTTAAATTTCCAGAGTAACCTCTTATTTTTTCTTTTCCAGAAGGGATAAGAAGAAATGGAAGTTTAGTTATTCCATAATATGAAAGCTTATTTAGTATCTGCTTTTTTTGTGTTTTGTATAAAAATTTCATTTTAATCTGATAATTTAAATTTAATTATCTTTAATTTATCTTTAGGAGTTATTTCTTTATTATAATATCTTGAATATGTTTCATACATCTCTTTATCTGAAGCAAATTTTTCATGCCCCATTTTATCCTCTATAGTTAGATTTTCAAAAAGAACCTCTTTAATTCTGATAATTTTTGCTGTGGCAAACTTCTTTCCTGACTCCCAGATAATTAATTCTACGTCATCTCCTTCATTTATATCTTTATCATCAAATAATCTCCAGGTAGTATCTTTTTCTTTTTTTAATATTGACTCCTTTAATGATCCTCTAAATTTTAATGTTTTCATTCTTGATTTTCTCCTAATTTTTTTATTTTACATATAAAGAATCCTTCTGTATTATTATCTTGAGGATATATTCTGGCTGCTTTCTCCATTTGTTTATCAAATTTTCTGTCTTTCCATTCTAGGATTCCTGGGCGTGTTTTTAATGGAAGATCTATTTTTTCTATAGATATATTGAAATTATCTAGAAGGTATTGCACAACTTCTTCGTTTTCTTCAGGAGCATGTGTACATGTACTATATATCATGTAACCATTTGTCTTTAGTATTTTCAATGCTTTAGATGCTAAGAGCTTTTGAGTTCTACTAAACCTTAAGGTCATTTTTGGATTCCACATTTGGAATGTTCTTGGAGAAGATCTTAGTGTTCCTTCTCCTGAACAAGGAGCATCAACAAGTATTTTATCAAACTCTATTTTTTTGTTTTTAAAATTTTTACAAATATTTGCTCCATGATTTCTTGTTATGATTGTGTTACTGCATCCAATTTTTTCTAAGTTTGATGCTAATATTCTTATTCTTCCCATATTTAGTTCATTAGCTATTATTATTCCTTTGTTGTTCATCATAGCAGCTGCTTGAGTTGTTTTGCTTCCTGGAGATGCACAACAATCAAAAAAACTATCTTGCTCATTTGGTTGTAAAGCAAGCATAGGCATCATACTACTTATTTCTTGAACATAATAATAACCAAGAAGATGTTCTTTTGTCTTACCTAGTTGTCCTGGTAGTAGATTGTTAGTTATAATCATTATTTCTGGATGTTTTGGATAAGGAACTTGTATTTTCCATCCAAGATTCTCTAGTTTTTTTCTTAAATCAGATGGAGATATTTTTAGAGTATTGCATCTAATACTATTAACTGGTTTTTGATGTACAATGCTCCAGTATTCTTCTCTATCTTTATCATCTTTTAACAAAGAATCCATTCTTTGTTTGAATATAGGTTTGGGTTGATATTTATAGGGTTTCATAATAAAATAGTATAAATAGAAAGATTTAAATAGTATCTTACTATAATTTATGTGTATGGAAATTAGTAAGGAAGACTTACTTAGAATAAATAAGGGTTTTGGAGGAGGATTGAGAAGTGATTCAAGTATAGATTTTGCTTTGCAGCAACAGAAAAATAAGAAACTTGGATCTTACAAAAAGCTTGCTTATTTATGGAGAGCCATACTTGTTGACCCTCCATTTACAGATGGAAATAAAAGAACAGCAATGTACTTTGCATTAAAATTTGCAGATGAAAATAAAAAGCATGTAAATAGAGACTTGTTTTTGCATCATATAGTATCAATAGCAAAAGATAATATCACTCAAGTAAAAAACATTGATTATAGGTTAAAAAATGCCATCAGATAAGATAATAAGAAAATATAAAGAGCTTTTTGAAGCTCTAGAAGAGTATGATAAGACTCATGAATTACCTTTTCAAAGAAAAAGGATAGATATAACTCTGTCGGTTAGGACTATAAATAAACTTAAGAAATTAAAACAAAAGACAGGCAAACCTATATCTAAGATAATAGAAGAGAAATTTTAAATTTTTTTGCTCTTTTTTACCATTTAACTTTTTCTATTTTTAATTTTTTTGTTTTAGAATCAATATAACCTATCCTATAGGTTTCTCCTCTTTTTATTTTCACATTTTCAAGAAGCCATATTGGATAATATCTTGGTTTTCCTATAAAATCGAAAAGTTCTTCTGAATTGCTTATATTCATGGTATGCCTCCCTATTTTTAAATCATCATAATCTTCTATGATCAATAAAATGAATATTATTATTGTTGATAAGACTATAAAGATTATATTTGTAAAAGTATCTCCTCTATTTAAGAATAAAAGTATTATGAGTATTGATCCTAACAGATAATTTACTATTTTTAATACCTTTAATAGTCTTACCTTTGTCAGATATTCTATTTTTTCTCTTATTGGAGTTAACTCTCCCAATATATACAAAAGAGATCCAGTATATTTATCCTGATGTTTTGATTTCAATGTTATCAGGTCTAGGTCTCCATAAATTTCTGATATCTCTTGTCTTCCTACTTCATACTCTCTAAAATAAGTAAGAGTCTTTATAGCATATTTATCTATATGTTCCCTTATTTTTTCATAAAAGTTTTTACCTAGATTTTTTGACAGCCAAAATATAGAAGATAATCTTCCTGTCTCTATTGCCAGAGCTTCTCTTAAATCTACAGCTTTATTCTTTACAATAGAAAATGATATGTTTATTAGGAATCCAAATAAAAATGTTACAACAGAGATTATCAGGCCAATATTTAATGATGCTATTTTTAGATGTGGAGAAAAGTAATTAAGTATTATAAAAAATACAAGGGCTATATATGTCCAGTAATATAGGAATATCTCCTTTTCTTTCTTTATCCTCTTTTTCATATTATTATGAATACCCTTGTATTTTTAAATATTTTTAAAACAGAGTAGCTTGTTTTCCTCCAGCTATTATATCTTTGATTTTTATATCAAATACCTGAAATATATTTTCAACAGCAGGCAGGATTTGGTTGTTCAAATAGTAGTCAATATCATAAGGGAGATTTTCTTCTGGAAGTTTTGCTTTATCCCGAATCCTGTCTTTTTTATTTTTTGATTCAGCTATATAGTATTCTATAAGCATGCCTATATCTATAGGCATCTCTTTTTCTTGCATTTGTTTGGCTATTGCAATATGAGGAGTATTTGCCTTGTATTCAGATATAGGTTTTTTTAATTGAGTTCTTATTATTAATTGTTTTTTTTCTATCTCTCTTTTCTTAAGTTTTTTAATTGTTTCTTTCAAATATTCTAAAGCTTTTTTTTCATTGCCATTTTTTAAGATTAAGTTTAAGACATTATTTTGTACTTCTCTAGCTAATCTACACCAATCTCTTCTAACTGTCTCAAATCCCCTTATTTTCATTTTGCCTTTTTGGTTTATTAGAGCATATTTCTTTTTTGCTCCAAATTCTCCTGATCTTTTTGTTACCCATATACCTCTTTTGTAAAAATCCTCAAGATCTAGTTCCATTATACCTGGAAGATTTTTGTTAATTTGCTCTAATAATTTTAAGGCCTGAGTTTGAGAATGCTTGTTTAATAAGAAAGCTATAGAATCTGTATCACTATATATGACTTTGTATTTATTTTTATTCATTATATCTATTGTCTTTTTAATGAAATCCCTTGATATAGAAGTAGCAGAAGCACCTGCTTCAGGACAATAATATCTTGCCCCAAAAAATCCTAAATATCCATAGGACGCATTAGCTAGGAGTTTATAAGCATTTGATCTTGCTCTTGTTATTGGAGATGGATTTTTATTGTATTGTTGTTTGTAGAGTTTTCTTTTTTCTATTATTTCTCCAAGTATTTTTGCAAAAAAACTTTGTTCTTTGCTGAAATATACTTTTTCTTCACCTAAATCTACTTGAATAGAATCTTTTTGTTTTTTTGATAAAAGAGTGGCTCTTGAAAGATTAAAGGTAACAATAATGCTTGGCCAATATGATGTAAAGTCAAATATTGCTAGATTCTCATAGAGAGAAGGTTCTGGCTGCAAAACAAAAGCTCCTTGATATCTTGGACGGGCTCTTCTTGCTGATATTTCATCATGAATTGGCTTTTTTTCAGGTATCTCATTATATTTGTCTAAGTTATGTAGAGTATAATTTTCAGAGTTAGTAGCCATGGTATCTCTTGTTACTTCAAATAAAGGTTCTTGTATTACTTTTGAAAATTCAGATATATCGCACCATGCTTTTTGAAATAATTTATATGTAAGTAATGAATCTTGTAAATTATATTCAAAGAAATCTTTCCATTCTTGTTCTGTTCTTTTTTTCTTTCTTGAGTGTTCGAATTCTATCTTGCTTTCTCCAAGCAATTCAGAAGCAACATCATTTAGACCGAGGGTTTCAGATTGTAGATATTGAGAATAGGCTGTTTGTATAAACCTAAATAAATCTATATGGACAATTCCTGAGGTTCTGGCAGAAGGAATTCTTCCTCTTGCAAATTTTGGTTGGCTATTGTCTAAACCAAGAGCAAGTTTTACTTTATTATGTACTGCTCTTGCTCTGAGATATGGAAGATCAAATCCATCTGAAAAATATCCTGTAATAATATCTGGGTCTTGTTCTTTTATGTATTCTATAAATGCTTCCAGCATATCTTCTTCATCTTTGAAACATTCTACAAAATCCTGTTTGATTTTGCAGTGTTTCCATGTAAGTACTTTTTTGAAATTATCAGATACTAAGGATATCATAATAACATGGCCTTTGCCTATTTCAAATTCATCTGCCTCTATATCAAAAGCTAGGACTTTTGGAGTAAAAGGAATTTGTTCTTCTGCTTTTTTTATTTCATCTGCTTTTATACATAGGTCTACATCAATGTTTGCTATTCCTCCAAAATCTTCATTATCTATTATTTCTCCAGAGACTTTGTACCATGTTAAGGGTGTTATCTTCTTATCTATTATGTATTTACTTAGAAGCCTTATATCATAACCTCTTCTTGCTATGATTTCTTTCATTCCTAATTTGTCTGCTACTGCATGTCCATCTTTATAATTTGTTATGAATATTTTTATTGCTTTTACATCTTTTCCTAAAAACTTTTTATTATGAAGTTCTGTTTTGATTATAGATGTTGTTCTGGAAGAAGATTTTATTTTTATTTTTGAGATCTTATTCTGTATCTCTTTTATTCTTTTTTCAGGAGTATTATCTTTTAATATTGCCCAGAAATAAGGGTCAAAAGAATCCACTACACATATTCTTTTTTTATCTGAGGTTCTTCCTATAAGTTTTATATATGATTTTCCATTAAAATCAAAGTAATCATAATCTATAGGAATGAAATCTATTGAGGTATTCATAAATTAAGAAGTAATAATGTGTTTATAAAAATTAGCAAAGGAGCAACTGTTGATCTGGATAAACATAAATTGGTTTTTGTTTTTCTCTTGAAGGTCTTTCAGGAGTTTTTGGTTTTTCTTCTTTGACTCTTTCATGTCTATAATCTTCCATTCTTAAGGGTTCTATAGGGGGGATGTATAGTTTATTAGAGCCATTATGCATTGATGTGCAGCCTGCTAAGGCTAGTAAACTTGTTGCTGTTATTAATGATCTTGTGAATTTCATTTACTCATTCCCCCAAAAATTTGGTCTGCAAGTTTAGAAGGAGAACCTTCCCTCATAGTTTCATCGTAATGGATTTCATTTATTATCTCAACAAATTCTTTTCTTTCAGAATCAGCCATATTAGACCAACTTGGATGAACACCAGACTTTCTTAAAATTCTTTGGCATTCTGCTTCATGACTATAATGGTCTATAAGGTAATCTCCACATTTTAATGCTATAGCTGCTAAACATAAATATGTAGCTCCTTTAATTATATTTCCTGCTCTCATTTTCTTCTCCTTAATTCATATCCTTTAGCAGAATCTGTTTCTCCACCAATCCTTACTTCAGGATCAAGTAATTCTGGAATATTTGAACATACTATTTTATGCCTTGACATCGTAGAGGTATTAAAATAACCGCCTATCTTTTCACCATCTTCATAAACATCCCATATCTCATGATCAAATACATGATTTCTCCATGTAGAATCCTCAAAAGACCTCATATCTTCTGCTTTGAAATACTCGATATCATTATGGCACGATATTCTTTTAGGTACTGGAGATGTAGTAGCACAGCCTGAAGCAAGTGCTATTGTTCCTGGTACTAAGATATTTAGAAATTGTCTTCTTTTCATGTTTTTTATAATATTTTAATACTTATAAATCTTTCTATTTTGTCACTACTAATCAATAAGAACTATGCAAAGATTTATAAAGGAAAACTAGCTATCTTAATTAAGAAAATGGCAGATAGAATAGCATATAAATCACCAGACCAGACAATTGTTTTACCTAATAGAAGTTATAAGTTTATATCTATGGCTTATGATGGAAAAAGAGATAGAGCTGTTGTTTGTTTTAGAAAGAATGGAACAAATGGTACTGGAAGTGACTTTTTTGATACAGGTATAAGAGTTCCTACAGATACATGTATTTTAGTATCTAAACTTGTTAATGGAGATAAAGAATGAAAAAACATCCAGCTATACATAGATCAGATACAAATACAATAGTATTTCCTAATACTATGTATGAACTCGATAGTACTCTTTATGATAAGGAAAAAGACGAAGTAACTATAAGGTATAGGAGAAAAGGAGATTTTGGTGGGCAGATGTTAACAGATACAGGAGTTTATTTTCCAAGCAGAACTTGTTCTATGAGATTAGAGGATGTTACAGAGGAGTAAAAAGATGGCAAGAATAAGAGACAGGGCTTCGAGAATTGTTAATACTGGTTTGTTAGCTATAGCCCTTACAACAACAGTAGTTGCTACAGCTGCATTTGGTAATTATGTTGTTACAAAAAATCCTAAGGCATTAAAAGCAGCTGCAACTGGTTATGTATTAGCTGGAGGAGTTACATTAGGTTATCATATGAGGGCAAGGGATGAACAATAAAATGGAAATAACAATTACAACTAGACCAAGAAAGAAAATAATTATAAAAAGATCTCTGCCTAGAGAAACATCAAGTGCAAGAAGATCTATTAGGTTTGTTAATTTTAGAAAAAAATATAATGGAAATTTGAGAGCTATGGCTGATGCTTGTATGGCGATAAGAAAAATAGATCCAGATATTCCTAAATGGACTCCTACATATACAAGAATATATAGGGAGTTGTTAGTTAGAAATAGGTTAGATCCAGATACTCCTTATACTGATTTAGAAAAAGCAGTAGAGGTTGTAGGAGAGAAGTAGAATGAGATTTAATAATAATGCTTCACATTGTATGTTTATAGGAAACAGAAGATTAGATGAAGTAATAGCTCAGGATACAAGAGAGCTAGAACAAATTGGAGGAAGTTTTAGAGCTATTGCAGAAAGGATGAGGGCTATTCATGAATGGGTTAGAGGAACACCTTATTCAAATGTTAAGGGAAAGGATTTTGATGCTGCTGTAAAAATAATTGGTCTTGGATTGACAAAAGGTTTTCAAGGATGTCCTTTTGGATGCAATTGTACTTCTTCAGATGATGTTTATACTATTAGCAATAGAACTGGAAAGAAACTTACTCTTAATCCTATGACTGCTCATCTTGCAGAGGAGCATCATCTATTAGAGAAAGATAATGAATATGGAATAGGTGCTATAGAGTTTTATAAGGGTTTTATGCCTGAGGGTTCATGTTCTGGAGAATTATATATTGATGATAGAAAAGTACATAAATTAAAGAATGGAGGAATTATAAGAGCAAATTTTGGAAAATTGCTTGTGGATTTTAGATAAGATGGCAAAAACAACAATGAAGTTTAGAGAGATGGCAAAGAGATTACATGCTATGGCTTATAATCCTAAGTATGATCCTTTGGAGGGAATGGTTAGGGTAGAAGGGGAGAGATTTATTCAAGGAGTTGGTGCACCATGCAGTAGAACATATGAGTTTGAACATTTTAAATCTGCAGAAAGTTGTGTATATGATGATAATATTGAGTTTGAGAGAGATGGTTTGAGGGATGCTGTTAGTGCGCTTAGAAGTGCTGTTTATCCAGTAGTAGTTGATGAGATATCTGGAGGACATGGTAGTTTTGAACAAAAGGTTTTGTTAAGAAAACCTGTTATAGGACAAGATATTTTGAAAGATGAGCCTAAGCCTGAAGAGAGAGAAACTACTGGAAGAGAAGAGTATAATCAAGGAGAGCTTGGTTTGGATTTACAATAAATACTTTTAATTAAAAATGATTAATGAAAAAAAACAAGAGCTTGTTGGGAAACTCGTAGATGGAGCTACTGCTCTAAATGAATTTTTTGATACAATACTTGTAGAGGGCTATAGTAATCCTATGAAACTTGCAAGAAAACTAGGTGATCAATATGATCTGAATAGTAATCAGAGAAGAAGATTTAATCACATTGCAAGAAAGATGAGGAAAGTAAGAAAGATAACAAAATATCTTCAAAAAAAATATGGTGCTAATAGAATAGGGGCTGTTCAAGGAAAAGCAAATAGGGAGAGGCTATATAGAGAACTTAATAGAGAGGAATATGAAGGAGAAGATTTTTCTGCAAATATAGGAGATTTTAGCATTATGTTTGACCTTCCTGATAATCATTTTGATACAGAAAATCATCAATTAGCAAAAGCAGGAAGTTATTGCCTATATGATGAAAGATTAGATGAGGCTGTCAGATGCATCAATCAAGGCAGGGATCTTCCTGAGGAGATGATGGGATTAGTCTATAAAGTAAGCCAGGGTTTGGATGAACAAGCAAGATCTAGATCTCCTGAAGAGAATTTATTGTTATTGTTTACTGAAGGAGAGATAGATCCTTCTATGGCTAGAGTGCATGAGATGAAGCATGTTATTGATAATATCACTGCAGAGGATAATGGATATGTAAAAGAATTATCAGCTCATTTGTATTCTGAATGTATCCCAAAGAAGAGTTTTTTTGAGAGAGCAGCTAGATTAGATGCTTTGCCTAGACTGGAAAGAGCAGAGAAAAGAAAAAAGAGATTTGAAGAAGCAGAGACGATGCCGGGAAAAAGAGTTTTTGTAAAATATGAGCAAGCAAGGGTTGATCAGGCAACAAAAATTTATGAGGATGTTAGAGATAAGTGTTATGATATTGTCAAGGATATATATGATTTAGGATTAGGTACAAGAGAGTTATCTTTTGTTGTATCTGGAACCGACCCATACAAGCTCAGGCATAGGCTTGAGTTGATTAGAGATTATCTTAAGGAGAGAAAGGGATAAGATGTCTGCAGATATTGAAGGGGTACTTAGAGAGATGTCATTAGCAGAACCAGAATCTGTAATTAGATTCTTAAGAAAAGGAGACAGGATCAGGAAATCAGCAGGTGTATCTTATATTATTGATGATGCTGAAATATATAAACAACTTGGTGAATGGAAAGATGGAGAGGAATTATATAAATCTATAATTAATTATTTTAATTCTGAAGAAAGAGGAAGGTTATTTGGATTATGTGGTAATGGAGAGGAGGTATGTTTTTCAGAGGTATTAAAGTTGAAGAGAGGAGAATGTTTAGAAAAATCAATATTATTTCAACTTGCACTTCAAGATAGGAATCTTTGTTATCTTGTAAGAGGAATTGTCCAAGAACCTAATCAAAAATATGGGATTCTCCATGCTTATAATATATTCTTTTCTGGAAGAAAAGGACATCTTGTTGATATCCAAAATCCTTTAGTGGATAATAATGGAGGGATTGTCCCTTTTACTGCCCCTATTACTGGAATTAATGATAGTGGTTTTTTTATTTTTGATAAAGGATTTCTTAGAAGTGAGGTTTTTGGGTTATGTTCAGGCTAAAACTTATATATGCTCATTTCTAATGATATTCATGGGTCTGCAAATATCAGATATTGTAACAAAAAAGAGCATAGAACTTAATGAATTAAAAGGCAAGACACTTTGTGTTGATGCTTTTAATATTATATATCAATTTCTTACAACGATTAGACAGCCAGATGGAACTCCGTTAATGGATAAAAAAAGAAGGGTTACAAGTCATCTTTCTGGTTTGTTTTATAGGAATATGGCTTTGTTGAATGAGGGTATAAAATTAATATATGTTTTTGATGGTAAAGCTCCTAAATTAAAGAAAGCAACTCATGAGAAAAGGAAGCAGGCTAAAGATATAGTTAAAGAGAAATATGAAAAAGCTGTTAAAGAGGAAGATGTAGAATCTATGGGTAAATATTCAAGAAGTTTAGTTAGTCTTGATGAAGATAAGATTAAAGAGAGTAAAGAACTTTTGAAAGCAATGGGTATAGCTGTTATACAGGCACCTGAAGAAGGAGAAGCTATGGCATCTTATATATGTAAAAAAGAAAAAGATGTTTTTGCAGTTGCTTCTCAAGATTATGATTCATTAGTTTTTGAAGCTCCAAGACTTTTGCAAAATCTTACTCTTGCTAAAAAAAGAAAAACAATTTCTGGTTATGTTGAAGTAAAACCTCAGATTATAGAATTAAAGAATGTTTTGAAAGAACTTGGTATTAATCAACAACAACTAATATGTATAGGAATCCTTGCTGGTACTGATTATAATCCAAAAGGTATACATGGTATTGGACAGAAGAAAGCATTAAAGATTGTTAAAGAACATAAAACACCTGAGAAGATTTTTGAAGCAGAGAATGTTAAAGAGAAGTTGGATTTTGATTGGAAGCAAGTATATGATCTTATAGAAAATCCAAAAGTAGATAAAGATTATAAAATAGATTTTCCTAAGTTTGATGAAGATAAGATTAAAGAAATATTAATGAATCATGACTTTTCAGAGAATAGGATTGAAAGTCAGTTTGAAAAGTTAAAAGAGAGGAAGGATAAGCAAAAGCAGAGTACATTATTTTGAAAATGGGTCTTTTTAATTGGATAAAAAAGAGGAAGCTTAAGCAATTAGAAGAAAAAGCAAAACTCGGATTTGAAGAAGTAGCTGATGTTGTTGAAGGCATGAGGGGCATAAATGAAGTAGCAGCAGAAGAAACAGAGGAAGGACATAAGATTATATTTGGAAAAGGAGATAATAAAGTTATTCTGCCTAATTTTGTTAAAGAACATATTGCAGAACATCGAGAAATTGGAAAGGGTTCTGTGTTTAGTCCTTTGTTAAAGCAAAGTGATGTAGATAAAGCAGTTGCTTCTATATCTGAAAAAGATTTTGAAAAAGAAGGAGGGCCAGGAATGGTATCTTTGGCTATTCCAAATGCAGGTTATAATTTAGTGGATACAGAAGAAAATATTAAAAAGGAGTTTCCTGATGCTAAAAAAGTGATGGTAACTAAGATGGAGAGGGGAAAAGAAGTACAAGTTCCTGGTTATATAGTTCCTGCTGAAAAAGAAGAGTTTGCTACAGATACTTTAAATGTTGTTGTTAGGCCTACAAATCCAGAATTTCTTCCAGAGGATCTAAAAGCAAACGAGAGTGTTATGTCTGATGTTGAGAAAGGAAAATCATTTTCTGTATTAAGTTCTTTTCCAGGAAATCCAGATGTGCCTCCTGCATCTAAATGGAATGAAAGTGGTCATGCTGTTATTATACCTCAGGGTGTTGATGTTAATGGGATGACTAGGAGGGAGTTCTTGAAGCTAGTAGGTAAGGGGGCATTGGGTGGAGCTGTACTTGGTTCAGGTGTTGGAAAGATTGCGGATATGGCTATAGATAAATTTAGAGGAGAGGTACAAGAAGTAGGGAATAAGTTGGATAAGCTTGATAAGGCAGTTGAGAAGACGCCTATTATTAAGGAAGAAGAAAAATTAGAGCAAGGAATAGTTGATAAATGGAGAGATCATGTTTTTAGAAGGTCAAAAGAAGATCAAGCAAAAGCAAGGCAGGCATTTGGTATAGGAAAACGAGAATCTCCTAAACCAGCACCCCCTCCTAAGCCAGCGCCTGTTCCTAAACCTGCTTCAGAACCAGAAAATATAACTAGGAGAGATTTTATAAAGCAGTTATTTGGATTTGCAGTGGAGCATCCAGTTGCAACAGGAGCAGCTGCAGGAGCAGCAGTTGGAGCTGTGAAAAGTGTACCTAGAGCTACTGAGAAAGCTAAAGAAAAGAAAAAAGATGCTGAGAAGGACGCTAAGATAGCAAAGCTAGAGAGAGAAGTAGAAAGATTAAAAAAGGATAAAAAATAAATATAAATATGATCATAAAAAATTGTAATTTAATAAAAGTAGTTTCATGCGATAAAAAAGAAGGTATTGTAGATGTAGCTAAGAAACTTAAGAGGAATAAGGTTAGACATATTATTGTTACAGATAATAATAAACCTATGGGTCTTATATCTACTACAGATATTAATAATAGGGTTGTGGCTATGAATAAGGATTTGAAAAAAACAAAAGCAGAAGATGTAATGACCTCTCCTATACTAACTAAAGATGCTAATGATTCTCTTCCTCAAGCTTATATGGAAATGATAAAAGCAAATGTTTTCTCATGTCCTATTACAAAAAATAATAAACTTATCGGTGTATTAGATTTAAAAGAAGCAATGAATTGTATAGTTAAAAATTCTCCTTCTAAATAAAATGGGAAAATTAGAAAAAGCTAAAAAAATAGCAAGGTATGTTGCTCCTATAAGGCCTGATCTTGATAAGCAAGTAGAGAAAGCTATGAAGAGAAAAGATATTAAGAAAGCATATAAAGAGTTTAGAGGAGATCCAACAGATTTTAGAGCTGGATTAAGAAATTATATAGAACAGGTTAATGCAGACAATAAAAATCTTAGAAGATTTGCAGCTTATTTAGATATAGTAAATAAAGCAACTGTTCCACTTGATGTAGCAATAGATGCATTTAATATTGTTTTTGGTGTAGGAACTGGCGCAAGGGCCATAAAAACATTAGCAATGCTACCTGGTTATCTTGCATATAATGCTTATTATCTTGGAAAAACTCATGATGTGGTTGGAACATTAGGACAAGCAGCATATGAACTTGGTTCATGGATAACCTTAGGAAGGCTTCCGCACCTTGTTAATTATTATACTTGGCAAGCAGACAGATATGCTGTTAAAGAAGGTTCTGAAGAATTTTTGGAAAATATTGGTGGATTAGAAGAAAAGATTATAGAATTTCCAAAAGAAGAAGAGTTAGAAAGAGCTGCTTAGTTTTCTATAGAAATATATTTGTGAAGATTATTATTTAATGTAGCTGGTTTATAATCTAATAAAATATCTAAATCTCCAAATCTATTTAAGCTGTTTAATAAAATAAAAGCTTGAAGAACATGCATAAAATCTAGTTCTTTATCCTGTTTTATTTCATTTGTAAAATAAGGAAGGTGATATAATATAAAAAGGACTTTGACAGGATGCATGCTGCTTCTAGACATCTGAGAAGTTAGATAAGGAAGAAATTTTTTTCTTAATTTTGGAGGTATATCTATTTTTTCTATTTTTATAGAAAAGTCTCTTGTTGGAAGTTTTAATTTTATTTTTTTGTTCATTAATTTGTTTAGAGAAGGCCATAAAGATTTGGATTTTTCAAATAACATCTCTTCTAAGAATTTATCTAGTCTTCTTGATATCTTTGCATTATGTTTTATTTTTATTTTATCTATAATAATTTTATCTTTTTGAGCTAATATGTTGGCTAATATATCGCAATAAGATTCATATAATGGCTTGTTTGTTTCTATGTCTTTTAATAAACTAATAAATATTTTTTCAGGGATGGCTTTTTTGCTTATGTGAAAAAAAACATCTGTTCTATGCTTCTTTTTTTTCTTTTTCTTTTTCTCAATTCCTGGATATCCACATACTAGGTCTTGGTAAGGAAAATCTTTACATACTTCTGGCTTATGCTTGAAGCCATGTTTTTTTTGGATAATGCATAAGTTATCTTTATCTAGAAAAATACATCTTTTTTTTATTTGTTTGAACTGAGGAAGGCCTCCAGATACTTCTGCAAAATAATCTCGCTTATATCCTAGTTTTTCTAGTTTTTTAATATCATCAATATTTAATGTTATTTTCCACTTTGTACAACATCTTCCACATTGATCACACATAGAAACTATGCTCATTTTTATGATCCTGCTACTTTTTTGTAGAATTTTCCAAGTGATTCTTGAGATCTAGTTGCTGTTGTCTTTAGTTGCTCTCTATGTTCTTTTTCTTGTTCTTTTGCTCTTTTTTCTTTCCATTCTTCTATCTGATCCTTGAATGCTTTAGAAAAAGTATCAATTATAATTAAAACAACTATGACTGCTATAGCTACCAGAAGTTGAACCCACCATATATTAAGCTTGCTTATTAATTCTATAATTAATAATGATGCTTTTGGAATTATTTTTAATGCTCCTCCAAATACTATCATTATTAATAAGGCTATTATAAATGAGGTTGTTCCTGAGAAACTAGAACCTCCTTCTAATGCTCTATATAAGAATATCAGAAAACTAATCCATAAAATAAATGTTAAGGCAAACAACCAGGACAAGCTTGGTTCTAGACCTATTGTGTATTTGAAAATAGGGTCTACAATATGGTCTATTTTTTCATAATCTCTTATAATAGGACCTATTATTTTTTGATCTCTCAAAATCTTATCCCATTCTTTTTTTAGATAGTCTTGAGCAAGATCTTTTCCTTCTTCTGCTGATCCAGGCATAACATCTTGAATATTTTCCGGAGTAACTCCTGGAATTATTTCTGGAGGTTCAGGAGGAGCTTGAGCACTTGCAAATGCCAGCATACTTATGAATAATATAAAAAACAAAAATAAAACTTCTTTTTTCATAGATTAAATAAAAAAAAGAAGTTTATAAAACTAATTAAAAAAACAAAAAATAAACTTCTTATTATTCTCTTGCGGCCCTAGCTATATCTTTAGCTCCCTTTATTCCTGAAGCAGCTTCTGCAAATCCTGCTTCTGTTTTGAACTCATTTATAGCCTGCTGCCTTCTAGTCCTCCATTCTTGAAGTTTTGCTCCAACTCCTAAGTTTAGAACAACTGCAGCAAATATAGATGATATAACTATAATAACTATTCCTATTGCTCCAACTCCTGCTCCAAGTCCTAATGCAGCAGCAGCAAGTTTGATTGTTTTTGTAACTCCTGCAATAAGTGCTAAACCAAATCCTATTATATATGCAGTGATATCTGAAAAGCTACTAAAGCCCATTATTATCTCTGATAGAGCAAAGAATATTATAAAGAATACTGCAAGGTGTAATATTAGTTGTTCCCATGTCACTTGAGTTGGTCCTAATACTACTGATATTATCTTAGCACCCCAACCAGGCAGTTTTATTGGTGTACTACTTGCAGCTTGACCAAGTGCTAAAAAACCTTTAACACCAGCAGTACCAGCAGCAGCAGCTTTGGTTCCAACCCATTTCGCTGCCTTTACACCTAAATGCAGAATTATGTAAGCCAAAATTACAGCTAAGACTGCCCATAAAATTGCAGCAGCTTTTGACTTCTTTTTTCTTGCCATCTCTTTTTAGTTATACCTCCTTTCATCACAGTATTTAATAATACTTAATATAGAATGATTTTCTTTTTATTTAAATGTTTCGTAAAAATTTTTACTTTTAGGATGAGTAAAAAAATAAAAATTTTTATTCTCGGGAATTTAAATTTTGATCATAAGATTTTTTTTATGGTGATATTCATTTTAAATCTTATAGACGGTAAATAATATCTTCTTATGAAAATTTTGGATTTTTGATTTAACGAAATATTTATAAAGGCTTTTGTATTAATAGAAACATGAAAAAAAGTGGTAGTATGGTGATGATAGCATTAATGCTTTCTATGTTTTTAGTTAGTGTGGTCAGTGCTCAATCTAATATTCCACAAAAAGTTGAGAATGCTTTGAGTACGGCTGCTCAGACAGCAGAACCAATTCTTAGGTATTTGGTTGGACCTAGTACAGCAGGAGGAGGATTATCAGCTGGTGAGATGTTGATTATTAAATTTTTAATACTTATTGTTTTAATGTCTTTTATTTATTATGCAGCAAGCAGAGTGCCTGCAATAAACGAGACACCTGTTGTATTATGGATAGTTACTATTGTTATGGCTATACTTGCTACAAGATTTTTGACAACAGCAGCTTTAGTTAATCTTGTTTGGTTGCCTACAGGTACATTAGGAATAGCTCTTATGAGTATATTTCCTTTTATAATATATTTATTCTTTATAGAGAGTTTTGATAGCACTATTGTAAGAAAAGTTGGATGGATATTCTTTGCAGTATTATTCTTTGGATTATCATTTGCAAGATGGGATACTTTACAATCAGGTAATTTTAATCTTGGATGGATATATATTATTACTGGTGTATTGTCATTATTGATGATAGTATTTGACAGGCAGATAAGAAAAATGATTATAAAGGCTGCTACTAGAGGAAGTGAAGAGGAGTTAGCTAGATTACATAGGGCATCACTTATTCAAAAGCAAGAAGAGATTGACGAGAAGTTAAATAGATTAGCTACTACTTCAATGACAAAAGCAGAAAGAACAAAAGCAGAAAAAACTTTGGAAGATCAGAAGAAAGCATTAAAAAAGAGAATAGATAGCTTATCTTATTAAGAAATATTTATAAACTTATTTTTTCTTTATAGAACATGATTATGAAAAAGAGATATGTGATATTAGCTAGCTTTTTAATGAGTCTATTCTTAATAAGTTTTGTATCTGCTTATTTTAATATTAGGCAGGGAAGCCAGGATGTTGTTAATTTTGTTGTTGACTGGGCAGAGCCTTTTTTGAGGGCCTTGCTTGGAGGAGATTATTGGAATGGTTTTTATTTGTTTGAGAAATTTTTATTTTTAATTTTATTAGTGGCTATTGTTTATCTATCCTTGAAGAATATTCCAATGTTTGAAGATAAGACACCTATATTATGGACTGTCTCTATTGTGGTTCCTTTGTTAGCTTTAAGATTTTTAGATCTAGTATGGTTGAATACTTTACTTCTTCAATATAAGGTATTAGGAGTAGCTATGCTTGGATTGCTGCCTTTTGTCATATATTTATTTTTCTTGCATAATGTTGCACAATCTCATACAATAAGAAAAATTGGCTGGATATTTTTTATGGTTATCTATTTCTTTATGTGGATGACTGCTGAGACATATACTTATGGGGAAGTTTATTTTTGGACTATTATAATAGCTTTTGTATTCTTGTTATTTGATAAAACTATTCATAGATATTTCTTAAGACAGGAAATGATAGCAGCAGGCGCAGTAGATAAATGGAAACATATTGCTAATCTAAAAAAAGATATAAGAGAGACAAGAAGTGCCATGGATTCTGGAGATCTTCCAGAGAGAATAGCTAATAGAATAATAAAGCAAAAGCAAAAGAGAATCAACCAATATATGAGATTACCTGGTTAATCCCGTAAGGGCACCTAGAGCTGAATAAATATATTCTTACCAAAAGATTTAAATATATCAAAATATAATACAATTGTATGAAAAAAGGATACAATCTACTTATTCTGAAAGCATTAGAGTTTTTTATTCAGAATCCTTATGAGGAAATACATTTAAGAGAGTTTTCAAGGAGATTGAAGATAAGTGTGAATAGCAGCCAGAGATTCTTAGATTTGTTTTTACATAAAGGTTTTATTAAGGAGGAGAGGAAAGCCAATCTAAGATATTTTAAAGCTAATATAGATAATATTGTTTTTAGGAACATAAAGATTACTTATTCTCTGGATAGATTAGAGGAAATTAATCTAGCTGATAAATTAGAAGAATCTAAGGTATCTCATGCTGTCTTATTTGGAAGTATTGGAGAGGGTAAAGATGATGTTAATAGTGATTTAGATATTGTTATTATTGGAATAAATAAGAATAAAGTGTTGGATCTTATTAAAGAAATAGAACATAAGATGCATAAGGAAGTAAATCTACATTTCTTCTCATGGCATGAATGGAAAAGAACATATAAAGAAAATAAAGCATTTTATCTTGATGTTATATCTAAAGGAATAAATTTAATAGGGGAGATGCCTATTGTAGAATAAGATGGATATAAGAGATTGTTTTGGAAAAAGATTATTAAGAAAGATAGAGCCTGATAAGAATAAGAGTATGAATTCTATAAAGATAGCTGAAAATCTTCTGGAAAAAGCAAGATCACTGCTAGATGCTGATTTTTTCTCAGATGCATTATTTAATGCATATACATCTATGTTTCATGCAGCTAGATCTTTATTATATAAAGATGGTATACAAGAGAAGAGCCATCATGCTGTCTATATCTATATTAAGGATAAGTACTCTAAGGATATATCAAAAGGACTTATAGAGAGTTTTAAGAATCATCAATTAGAAAGACATGAACTTATATATGGATTTGAATCAGATGTTAATAAGAAAAAAGCAGAAGCAATAATAGAGGATGCAGAGCAATTTTTAGGTAAAATAGAGGAGGTTTTAAATGGCTAATTATGATATCATTGGGAATGTAGCAGTAATAAAAACAGATGGGATGAGGAAGAAAGAAGTAAAGAAACAAGCAGAAGATTTGTTGAAAAAATCTAATATCAAGACAGTTGTTGAGAAAGCAGAGAATATAAAAGGAAGACTTAGAACTTTCAAAATAAAACATATTGCTGGAGAAAAGACTTTTATAGCTGAATACAAGGAATCTGGCTGTATTTTTTTTATGGATATATCTAAATGCTACTTCTCTCCTAGAATGGGAGGGGATAGGCTTGAAATAGCTAAGAAGATCAAGAAAAAGGATAATGTTTTGTGCATGTTCTCTGGTATAGGTCCTTACCCTGTTGTTATAAGCAAGAAAAGCAATCCTAGGAAGATAGATAGTATAGAGATTGGAAGAGAGTGTAATAAATATGCTAAAATGAATATAGAGAAGAACAAGATAAAGAATATTAATGTTTATCAAGGAGATGTTAGGAAGGTAGTTCTTAAGTTAAGGGAAAAATATGATGTTATTGTCATGGCAAGACCTAATCTGAAGTATAGTTTTTTGAAGGAGGCCTTGCATGTAGCTAAAAAAGGAACAAAGATTTTTTATCATGGTTTTGCTCATGAAGATGATAAAAAAGAGATGATAGAAAGTTTAAAAAAAGAAGCTAAAGCTTGCAAAAGAAGTATAAAAATAATGAGGATTAAAGAAATAGGAGATATTGCTCCATATAAGCATAGATATAGAATAGAGATATTAGTAAGTAGTTGATGGTTCTAATTCTTCTAAAATATCTGATGTTGGCCTTGTAGCTCTAACAGGTACTACTCTTGCTCCCATTACTTGAAATTCTGGATTTGGAAATGCCTTTCTTGCATCATGGCTCAATCCAAGATATTCAGTCAATGCTCTATCTTTTTGATCTTGAGTAAGATGATCGCAATACATTGCAGACATTAGGTTGCTTAAAGCTAATCTTTGTTTTAGTTCTTCCATTTTATTCTTCTATCCTCTCTAGAACAAATTGAGCAGATCCAACATATAGATGAGGATTAATTCCTAAGAATCTCCCTGCCCTCATTGAATGGTAAAGATCCATTAATCCTTTTTCAAGTTTGTGCTCTGTATTTGCTACTGCAGATATTGCAGCATCCACTAAATCAGATGCTTTTTCATATGTATGTCTATTTTGTGTCATTTTGTATTATTAAAAATTTAATAAGAACCTCCTCCTTCACAGAATTTGATAAAAATGAGCATTTATAAACTTAATGGTCTAGAAAGATTTAAAAATAGTAATTTTTGTTAATTCTTGTCTTATTCTTATGAATAATAAAAACATCAGAAAATGATAGAAGACATACATGAAAAATATCAGAGAAAGCAGCAAGAGACAGGAGACTCAACTCCTCTATTAGAGAATGGAGATTTAAATGGAAGTGCAGATACTTTTGCTGATGAGTCAGGAGGATCTGAGATAACACAAAGAGAAGATGTACAAGAAGAAGAGGTCATGCAAGTTACTAGGACTGAAGATGGTTTTTATGTAAGAACTCTAGAGTTTGTAAAGAGAATCTCAGACAATTCACAAGTAAGAAAAACTTACTTTGAGGAAAAGGAAAAAGAAGAAGACTTTGCTGAAGATAGCCCATTAAGATTATTAGATATTGGAGAATCAAGAAATGTTCATTTAGCTGGAAGAGATACTCAGGATATAGGAGAACAGGCAAGACAGCAGATTGCTCCAAAAATAAGGCAGGTTCAAAGACAAGAAGGAGAATTAGAACAAGTATTATACAATGTAACTAGGGTAGGAGAAGAGGAATGTCATTCAGTATATGTCAGACCAGACAATCAATTTGGAGTCCATGCAAGACCAGCAACAATGATTGTAAAAACTGGAAGTAGATATGATCTTGATTATGCAATAATTGAAAAAAATGGAGAAAAAGTATCTGCATTGAGCATAATAGGTATAATGGGGCTTGAATGGACTAGGGGGCAAGTAGGATGCTTTAGAGCAAAAGGAATCGATGCTGAAAAATATCTAAGGGATATTTCTTTTTTGTTTAAAAGGAAGTTTGATGAAGATTAAACTTTTGAAACTAGAGTCTCTTCTCAACTCTAACTGCTGTCCGTAAGGGAAGTATCCCTTAACAGGTCAACCCTCTTTGAAAATTAGATTCGTTTCTCAATTCTAACTGCAGTAGGAGCTTCTCCACCATGCCATGTAAATCTGGGCCTCATTCTCATGGGGTATATTCTTTCAGAATTATCGTCTAGGATTATAGCAGATCCTTTTAAGGAAGGAAGAGAGTTCATTGATTGTTGTATTGATTCAAGAAGATAAGATTGCATAATACTGTTTAAGGCTTCTATGTCTGGTTTTGCTGTTACTCTATGAGCTATTACAATATCTGATTGAGTCATGGCATCTCTATGTATCACTCCTGGTTGCTGAGTAGCCATAACAAGAGATAATCCGGGTTGCCTACCTTCTCTCAATATTTGTATTAAAGCATCTGTAGCAGCTGTTTTTCCAGTCATAGGTAGGAATTCATGGGCCTCGTCTATAAATACCCACACAAGAGGCATCTCTCTTTTCTCATTCACATTCAAGTAATCTGCTCCGTGTTCTAGTGCCATCATCTCTTCTTTTTTTCTTGCTAACATCCTTTGATTAAATATTTTTTTGCAGACAAGCCCTATAACTAAGGCTCTAACATTAAATGTTCCTATAGATGAATATATACTTATATCTAATATAGTAGATTTCCCAGGAGAAACTAAATCTGAGATTTTTGTCCCTTTGACACCTTTTTCTGCAAATATCCCCCATGTTTTAGCTGCTTGAAATAAGGCTGTAGAAGCTCTTTTTGTTTTATCATCTATATGCTGATTTTGAATTTCTTGGATTATATCATCTACTGTATATGTTCTTCCTTTTAATTTGTCTAGTGCTTGTTGAATAACAATAGAAGCAGGATCCATAATCTCTAAATCAAAAGTTAGGATCCAATCTTCTGCTCCAAGTTCACTAGCTTCTAATGCAAATTTTTTATCAACAGGTATTTGCCTTTTTTCGTATTCATGATAAAACCCATAAGGAGCAAATATTTGTACAGGAAGATTTTTTGGTTTTAGATTCCAGTCTTGAAGTAGCTCTGCTTCTTTATCATTCTTGAATTTCATTGTCCAGAATATACCCATAGTATCAAATATTATTGGAGCAATGTTTTGTGATACTTCTTTTGGTAAATCACAGAGTTCTTCTGCTAATACACCTAATGTATATGATTTTCCAGAACCTCTTTTACCAGCGACCATAATTACGTGAGATCTCGCTACATCTACCCATATTAGATTTGATAAAGAAGTATACTGACCCATTGTAACATATCCCTTACCTACATATGTAAGGCCTTTTGTTCCAAATCTTTCTTTATCTCCTTTATTTCTTCCTATAATGATGTCATATGGCATTCTATATGAAAACCTAGTTTTCCTAACAGGCCACCTCTCCTAAAAAAGGTTTCTTATTAGAAACTTTAGGTTCCTCATTTATATTCATATTAGGAATAAAGGATTTTTAAGTTAATCTATTCTCAATATTGCAGTTAAATTATGTAAATAGTTTCACCATAACCTTTTTAAACTACTTTTTCTAGAAATAAGAATGGAAGAACATAATCCTGAAAGTCATCATGATGATGTAAAGACTCAAATAAAAGAAGAGAAAAAATTAGAGGATAAGATTAGGTTGAATCCTTGGATGGTCATATCTATTATATTAGTATTAGTTGTTTTAGGAGTAATTTTTATTCCAAATCCTTTAACAGGAAAGGCTATATCTGCAGATGAAGCAGGAAACACTCTTGTTGAGTTTTTGAACGCTAAGGTTGGAGGAGGAGTTGTATTAGATAGTGTTGATGATAAAGGAGATATATATGAAGTCAATGTTATATATCAAAATATGACTATACCTGTTTATATTACTAAAGATGGAAAATATTTTGTTCAAGGTATAGAAGAAATAGTAGAAGGAGAGGATGGAGGAGATGTAACTCCCCCACCAGGGCCTCAAGATCAAACTCCAGAAGAAGTGCCAAAGACTAATATTCCTATTGTAGAGTTATTTGTTATGAGTCATTGCCCATATGGAACTCAGGCTGAGAAAGGAATTATTCCTGTTGCTAAGTTATTAGGAGATAAGATTAATTTTAAGATCAGATTTGTTTATTATGCTATGCATGGTGAGACAGAAGTTTTAGAGCAATTAAATCAATATTGCATACAAGAAGAGCAGAATGATAAATTTATCCCTTATCTTGAATGCTTCTTAGAAGAAGGAGATGGAGAATCTTGTTTAACAGAATCAGGAATAGATATGGATGCTCTTACTAGTTGTACAGAAGCAGCTGATGAAGAATTTGATATAACTGCTAATCTTGAGGATGAAGAGTCATGGTTAAGTGGAAGGTTCCCAAAGTTTGAGATAGACCTAGCAGATAATGAGAAGTATGGTATTGGAGGAAGCCCTAGTCTAATAATAAATGGTGTTCAGTCAAGTGCAGGAAGAGATTCAGCTTCTTATTTAGCTGGTATATGTAATGCATTCTCAGAATCCCCTGAAGAGTGTAATGAAGAACTTTCTTCAGCAAGTCCAAGTCCTGGATTTGGTGGAGGAACAAGTGATTCAGGCAGTGACGCACAGTGTGGTTAAAAATGAAGATTTCTGAATTAAATACAGGTCAAAGTGGTGTAGAGATTGAGTTTACTATAAAAGAATTAGAAGAACCTAAGTCTTTTAATAAGTTTGGTAGAGAGTTAAGATTAAGAAATGCTACTATAGAAGATGATTCTGGATCAATGAAACTTACATTATGGAATGATGATGTTGATAAGTTTAATGTTGGGGATAAGGTTAAGATAGAGAATGGTTATGTTAATGAGTTTCAAGGAGAGAAGCAGTTAACAGCAGGCAAGTTTGGAAAGCTTGTAAAAGCTGGAGAAGGAGAAACAAGTATAGAGACAGATTCTTCAACAACTGCAGAAGAACCTGAAGAAGCTGCTGGTATAAGTGATACTTCTAAAGAAGAAGTTGCAGAGGAAGAGGCAGAAGAAGCTAAGGAAGAAGGAGTTATTTAATTCTGTAATGTAATAATATTTTTAAATCTGAGTTTATTTTCTTACTTAATGAATTTAAGAACTTATGAAATTATATATACTGATACTTCAGAAGAAGGAGGTAAGGATTATTCTGTTATAACTAGTGCAAAATGGGCTGATGATGCTGTAGCAGAACTTAAAAAGAATGATGGTGGATTTCAGAGGGGTACTAAGGTAATAAAGAGTGTAGAAGATATAACTGGAGACTAAATAAATTTTTATTTAATTCTCAAGAGCAAACTTATTCAGACCATGTGCTACTTTCAAAGCACCTTTATAATCCTGTAAAAATGCTTTCTCTTGATCACTTAATTCTAATTTTTTTACCATGTTGTCGTCTAGAATCAAAGATACCATAAAAAAATCCCCAAGTGCTCTTTTTTTACTAATATGGCAGAATTCTGCATATTTTATTGCTATGGATTTCTTTTGAGCATTCTTTCTATTAGCCATCCATATTTTTAATATCCTTGTAGGTTTTTGATATTTTGTAAATCCTGGAACTTTGTCTGGAAGGGCTGATGATATGCCTGCTGATAAGAAGAAGTTTTGATAAACAAGAAATCTCCAATGTTGCTGTCTATATATCCTTCCCTTGAATACATCTGCTTTGCTTAGATATTCTATTGCTTTTACTAACGCCTCACCCTTATATTCATATGGAATGTTTTTCTCTATCCATAATTGTATTTTATCTAATTCCATATCAATATTATTATAGGTTTCTATTGTATCTTTGTTTGTTTTCGTCTTAAAGATTGATTTGAGTGCATTGAATATATCTCCTGCTTTCTCTCTTATATGAATATGGTCTTCATGAACATATTCTGCATCTGTATGTATTATTGATTGCAGATCATTAATAGCTGCTCTAAGATCTCCTCTTGATTTTGCGGCTATTCCTTTTAGTAAATCTTCATTCACCTCTTTATTTTCTTTTAATACTATATTTTTTAATAAATCTAAAACATGAATATAATCCAGGTCTTTTAGTTGTACTAATTCACATTTTCTTCTGAGTAATGAGAATTTTTGCTGCCAAACATCATTTGCAGTAACAACAATAGGGAATTTTGATTTTTCTATGAGTGCTATTAGTTCTGGCAATCCCCCATAATCAGTAGCTGTTACACCATCTACTTCATCTACAAGTATTATTTTGCCCTTTGAGAACAGAGATTTTTGTAATGTAGAAGGTTTAAGTACTTCATCAAGTTTTTTTCTGTTTCGTAAATCACTGGCATTTAATTCAAATAGTTCATAATTATTTTCAGAAGCTAATGCCATAGCTAATGTTGTTTTTCCTACTCCAGCTGGCCCATGAAGAAGTATAGCTCTTTTTTTTGCTTGATTTAAATTAAATGCCTTAAGATAAGCTCTTAATCTGGTTATAGCTATATCTTGACCTTTTACATCTTCTAGTTTTTTTGGTCTATGCTTCTCAAATAATGGTATTGTGTTCATTTTATTTCCCTAGCAGCAACCTTTCCTTAAAATTAGATCTAATTACCATTAGATTATTTACCTCCATTTTATTTTCCTAAACCAGCTAGGACAAAACTAGCTAAAAGAGCTTCTAATTGAATAAATTCATCACTTCCTTCTACTAATCTAAATTCTATCTCGCCTGTCTTTTCTGTTAATTTGACTTTTAATTCAGGATCTACGTCTAAATTCCATATCTCTTTTTGAATTGATTTTATAACATCTGTGCCTGCTATTGATTCTTTTAACATAACATCAAGAAGTTTTTCTCTTGATTTTTCAAAATCTCCTGCTAATGCATAATCTAATACTATTTTGATATCAGCTGGTTTGGCTGATGAGAGCAGAGTGTTCACTAGCTCACTTGTAATAGTAGGAGAGATGCTTGCACTTGCCTGCAAAAGATTAATTGCCCTTCTACAGTCTCCTTCACTTCCTTCATATATTGTTTCTATTGCTTGTTCATCTAGAGATAAATTTTCACCTTGTGCAATTAATTTAATTCTTTTTTCTATATCTTTTCTTTCTAATAATTTAAATCTAAATATAACGCATCTTGATTGTATTGGATCTATTATTTTACTACTATAGTTGCAGGATAGAATAAACCTACATGTACTTGTGTAGTTTTCCATTGTTCTTCTTAATGCTTGTTGAGCTTCTTTTGTTAGAGCATCTGCTTCATCTAAGAATATTATCTTAAAGGGAACATTTCCTAAAGATTTAGTTCTTGCAAAATTCTTTACTTCTTGTCTTACAACATCTATTCCTCTTGCATCACTAGCATTTAATTCTAAATAGTTCTCTTTCCAAAAATCTTTGAATAGTTCTTTAGCTACTATTATAGCAAGAGTAGATTTTCCTATTCCAGCTGGTCCTGCAAAAAGCATATGAGGAATATTCAAGGAAGTTGTTAGGTTTGTTACCCTTTTTATTATTTCTTCTTGGCCTACAACACCTTCGAAGGTATTTGGCCTGTATTTTTCAGTCCATATTGTTGAAGAATTTATATTCACCATTTTTTACAAAAAAAACAGCAATATCTCAGTTATAAATATTGCTATGATGCAGTATAATTAAATATAGAACTACCTAGATTTTCTTAATCTTCTCTTACGTTTTTCTTTTCTAAGCCTTTTTCTCTGCCATTTCCACCTCATCTGGCCTTTCTTTTTCCACCTTCTACTGCTTCTTTTCATAAAAATTTATTAATAATTATGTTTATAAATGTTTAGATAATAGTTAACATATAGCCCTGTAGTACAGTGGTCAAGTATCTTTGGTTCTGGGCCAGAGGACCCAGGTTCGAATCCTGGCGGGGCTATTATTCTAAAAAATACCTGTATTGCGTCTTTGATATAGATTTTACTAGCTCTTTGTAGTTTATAATATAATCTTTAAGATTCTTTTTACTTGTACGTACAAGATTGGACTTTACAGGATAAGAATCCAATCCCAAATACACAAAAATTTTATTGAGTGTCTTTTGCTTATTCACAAGTAAGTCTTCTTCATAAATTATTTTTAGGTGTGGGATGTGTTTTAGGATCTCTTCTTCAAAATCTTTATATCCTTCTCTGTTCTTTATTTGTATTAAGATTTCTTTCGGATCTATATACATCTTGGGTAATGCTAATTTTCCTTCTGTTGTTCTATGATGATAAGAACCTCTTTTCTCTGCTATATGGCTGGAAATTACCTGTCTCAATATATTTTTTCTAGTCAGATAGATAATCTTCCATCCAGACTTATATAAATTAATTAGAAACTTTTTTGGATCCTTATTCTGGTCTGGATGAGACTTCATTAGATTAAGATTGTTAAGTTGGTATATTTTGACTTTAAAACCATATACTTTTTTCTTATTTAGATTGGCTTTGGCTTTAACAAAAAGAATAGGAAATATTCTTTTTCCAGATAATTGAACATTTAAGATTTCATCATCACATTGAATATCAGGATGATTATTTAACAGATCTACTAATAATGTAGATCCTGTTCTACCCTGAGAAAATATCACAAATTTGGTTTTTTTTCTAAGAAAAAATAAAGCTCTCAAATATGTTAAGAATTCATCAATTATTGGTTTTTTTAATAATTTTTTAAGTGTCATCTTTAGAAAGTCATTTGTTTAGACTTAATAAATATTTATAATATTGGTAAAAAGAATTAAATATGAGGGCTGTTTCTTTTTTTGAAGGGTTTTAAATGGATAAAGAAGAATTAAGACAAGAAAACATAAAAAAGGAAATAACAAAGAATACTATTGATTTTCTTATTTGGAAATTTGAACATTTGCTTTTGGGTTTGGATACTGAGTTATATAAGTTTAAAGGTAAGGAAAAAGAAAGATGTATTTTATCTATTAGAAATTTTATTGATTATAGGATAAAAGAAAAGATAATTGATGATAAGAAGCTGTGGAATCTTCTTATTGAGATAAATAAGTCTAAACTTGATACATTTAAAGAAGTAGAAAGAATTTTTTCTAAGTTATTTAATATAAGTAATGGAAAATCTCAGGCATATAGTAGGTATTATGCTGCTAAACGGAAAGAGGCTTTTATAAAACAAAGAGAAGAAAGCATAAAACAAGCTGAAAAAGCTTTGAAAGAATGTTTGAAAAGATGGAAATAGGAAAGTTTGTTCCCTTAGATAAAAGTTGGATAATAAGAATGGGAATTCTTGATTTGATTAATGGTCATGATGATATTATCAGATTTTTAGATAATCAGGAAGATTTAGGAGAGGACCTTGTTGCTCTAAAAAGAGTAGCTAAGAACTGGAATACAGATAAGGATTTGGATGTTGGGGAATCTGGAACCTTATATAGGTTTGTTAGGTTTGCACTTTGGAAACTTAATAAGAAAAACAATATAATAAGAAGAGGAACACTTATTGATAGAGATATATGTGATAATCCAGATATTATTAATTGGAGTATATCTAGGTTATTAGGTTTAGATAATCAGACAAGTCAGTGGGCATCTGCTTCTGTACTTCTTGGTAATACAGAAAGATTAAAAGATATTCCTGAAAAATTAAGATTAAGTTATGAAGCAGTCAGGCATTGGAAAGAGCAAAGATCTAGAAACCAATGTTGGATTCCAATATATGATTCAACTATAAAGAGGCAGGCAGAAGCATTTATCATGATAATGAATACAGGTTTTAGTGATTTTAAGGCAGAACATTCTGAAGATGCTTGTTTTGCAATAATATTTGATCTTATAGATCCTGAAGAAGCTTCTAAAAAATTTCCAAGTATAATAGGGCATGAAACAGATAGGATAAAAGAGATAGAAGAGCAGTTGGAAAGGTATGAGAAAGGAGAGATTATAGATAGTAAAGATCATAGGGTTGTACAGGCTATTGTTATGAGAAGTTTGATAGATGGTAAGAATGTTCATATTGCAAATAAAGATTGTGTAAGAAAGAGCTGGCCTAAGTTTTGGGAGTTTATTGATTATATAAAAAGTAATGTTTAAATATCCCTTCTTCTTATTATTTGTATGGCTGAAGAAAAAGAATCAGAAGGCAAGCAAATTGGAGTAGTTAGTAACTACTTTAGTCATGTCAAAGCAGCTGCTATAAAGTTGTCTGCTCCTTTGAAAAAAGGAGATAAGATACAGATAAAAGGCGGAGAAAAGGATATAGAGATGACTGTAGATAGCATGCAGGCAGATAGGGAAGAGATAGAAGTAGCTAAGAAAGGAGATGAAATAGGTTTGCTTGTACCTGAAGATGTCCATAAGGGATATAGGGTTTACAAGATCAAGTAATCTATGATTCTAAAGATTTATAAAGAATTTTTCTTAATCATATTTATGCCCCTTGAGGTACATTTGTATTTCAATGGGTAGAAGAAAATAACTTAATCCAAATGCCTTTGGTCATACTCGCATTCCAATTGGCATAAACAAAGTAACTTAAATGCGAATATGCCCCTGTAGTACAGAGGCCAAGTATGCTGCCTTCTCAAGGCAGTGACCCGAGTTCGAATCTCGGCGGGGGCATTTAAATTTTCATTCATCTTTTCTAACTTTAAGCTCTTTTCTTATCCTGCTAACCTCTTTTTTTGGAAGACATCTTGATTCTGCCAAGGATTCCAGAAAAGCAACAAAACCTGATGCAATAGACATTACACTTCTAGTGAGATCTTCTTTTTCAAAATCTTCCTCTAATATAGCTAATACTCTTTCAGGAGATGCCCTTCCTTCATATTTTCTTCCGTGTTTATCAACCATATTATTATAATAGTTTCCCCTAATAAAATAACCGAACCTTCCGTCTTCACAGCCAATTGTAATTAGTACTCTTTCATCAGGCATGGGCATGTATCCTGATAAGGCAGGCTCAGGATTTTTTCCTCTGGAATCATAAATAATATATCCTTTTTTTCCTTCTTTTTGAACAGGGCTTGGATTCCCCTGCCATAAGGATTTATGGGTTTCTGCTTCCTGCAATATTGTTTTTAATATCCTTATTCCTCTACTTCTTTGCATATCAATAAAAACTTTATGAATTATTAAAAGATTGTTGTTATATGAATCATATATCCCAGCATCTTAAAAAATCATAATCTTTTTAGCTTTTAAAAAGAACATTTTTATAAATGCTGATTTCTTAAGAAGAATATGCAAAAAAAGAGGAAAGCAAAAACAAATATATTTTCAATATTGTCATTAATATTTGCATTTTTGTTAGCACCGCTGGGTTTAATATTTGGCATCATTGCTCTTGTTCAGATTAAAAACAAGAAACAAAAAGGCAAGGGTTTAGCTATTTCTGGAATAGTCATTGGAACAATTATAGTCTTATTTTTTGTTATCAATCTAGTAACTCTTTTGATTAATGTTGTTCAAGATCCTCTTTATATAATCAAGGAAATAGAGATTGACTTTGAAGGAACAGACTATATTAAAAATAATCAAAGTTTAAAACAAGTAACTATTAATTCTCTTGAAGAGTCTGGGATAGATGCAAATCAATTGGAGCAGGAATATGGACATCCGTGTGTTTCTGTAGTTGATTGGAATAGGGATATTAATTTTTATTGTTTTGATGAACTTTCATTAGATGAAACTATTAACACACTTAAAAAGACTGCTGAAAAATCGTTTAATATTTTTCCAGAACTCCAATCTGGATTCCTTCATCTTAATGTTATCTGTGTAATAGAACACGAATCAGGAGCATTAATTCCTCAACAAGGAAGAACACAAGTAGTTTATAAAAATGGAGAGATTATTTATGAATCTGATAGGAAACAAACTTGTGTTAAAACAACGTCTGAATTACAACCAGACTTAGCTGATTTTATCAAAACTAAATAGTTTATACATCCCCCTATAACTCGGTGTCCGGCAGGGGCATAATTTTCTATCACAATAATTCTTTTAAAACAAATCTCCATATTGTAATATGGCAGAAAACTTTGTTTCAGTAAGTGGGATATCAACTGGAAAACAGTTAGAGGGTATAAGGAAAATTAGTACAGAAGAAGAACTCAGTTTTCCAATAGCAATAGGTTATCAATTATCAAATAAAAGTATTAATAAAGGAACACAGAACCCAAGGCAACCCAAGTTTGTAGATATAGGGGAATTAGATGAGAGAACAAGAGATAATGGTTTTGTAACAGCTATTCATTATTATACTAAATATAATGAGACAATTTTAGATGATTTAGAAAAAGTTGTTGAGGCAGGAGTAGATCCTTCTAGAGCCTTGCTTCAGTTTAATACCCTTCCTGTTGATGCTGAGGTATTAAATAGGGTTAGAGATATTGGTTTTAGGGTTATATTCAAGGTAGCTGTATCTGATAAATCCGATAAAGGAGGATATGCAGTCTGGAAAGGAGATGATGTACAGGATGTTATAGATGGAGATATCATTCCTTTGATAGAACAAGTTTTTGACAGAGCAGATGTTATTGATTATCTGATGTTTGATCCAAGTCATGGAACAAATCTAGATCTGGATTTGGATGAAGATAGTTTAGGGATGAGATTTGGAAGAGAGATTTTTGATACCTATGAATTAAGAAATGTGGGATTGGTTTATGCAGGAGGGATAAATCCTGGAAATGTAAGAAGAGTAGTAAAAAGATTAGAGTCATTTTTTCCAGGAAGATTTAGTATAGATACAGAAAGTGGGGTGAGAAAAGAGGGCAGATTAGATTTAGGATTAGTTAGGAATTATCTTGTTAATTATAGGAATACTAGAAACTCAATAAATATCACAAGAAACATAATAAAAAGACTTGTTATATCTGGAAGAGAGAGGTCAAGACAATCATACTATATCCAGGATAGCACTCCTGATTGTCTGGATAATGATCCAGAAACATTAGCTGCATTTGTTGAAGGGTGTCTTTCAGATAAAGAAACAGAGAGATATATGAATCATATGGAGAAATGTAAGAGATGTTTATATGCTAGTTCTTTGCTTATTAGAGGGATGGAAGAGTATGAATAGACACTTTTTCATTTATATGTTGTTTCTTAAGAGTAGTTACAAATAGAAAGGTTTATATAGTAGTTTTACTTAGTATATGTAGGAAAAATGAGTGTAAAAACAACATATCAAAGATTTAAAAGAACATTACAAGATACATTTCAAGGTAGACCTGATGTTATTATTTATGGTGAAAACCATACAGATGATGCACATAAAACAGAACAAGAAGATGCAATTAGGCACTACAGACCTGAATATGTGTTAATGGAGAGACTTAATAATGAAGATCCTGAGCAAACAAAGGGTTATAATGATCTTTATTCTCATGTAACTTTAAGAGAAGTTGCTGCTAAATCAGATATGTCCTTAGAAGATTTAGGTATAACAGAGGCATTAGCTAAAGATATTAGAGATGATACAGAAGCAGAACCCTCTAGAGGTATTGTTCCTGATACTTATGATGAATTAATTGATACTCCTGTTTTTGAATATAATTATTCTACTGTAAATAAGATTAGAGAAGCAGTTATGCAAAGATCACAAGAAGTTGCTGAACAAGATATTGAATTAGGAAAAGCTATCTTTCAAACAGGGAGTTATGTTAGAAAACTTATGACAATAAATCCTAGAGAAAGAGCTGCAGAAAGAGTCTATAGGGCTGGTGCTCAAGTAGGTGCTAGATTTGTAGGATGTGATACTGATAAATCTGAACTTCCTAGAATGAATACTGACGATATTGACCCTGAAGATAGAGAAGAATATGCAAAAAGAATGAATGAATATAATCAAGAATTAGCAAGTTATGTTGAAGGAGCTAATGATGAAAGAGAACAAACAATGGGAAGAAGAATATCTGAATTCTCTAGAAAAAGAAATACTAACAGACCTTTAGTAGCAATAGTAGGTGCAGAACATGTTAAAGGAGATTCCAGAGTACATGAAGAATTAAGAAGACAAGGTGTTAATTATAGGGTTATTATACAAAAACATAAATCTTGTGTAGAAGATGATATTGCGGCAGGAATATGCCATGCTATAAAGTTAGGTGCTAATTACTAAAAATATATTTTTATAATATTACTTTTTTTCTAATTTTTCTTTTTTCTTGTCCTTTTCTAGTTCTTCAGTATTCTTATTAAATACTCTTATCTGCTCTTTGATTATTTCTTTCCAATTTATTTTTTCTGCCATTTTTGTAATATAATTCAGAAGTCTTGTGTTCTGATATGAACACCTCTATAATTAGTAAATAACCTTAGTTTAAAAACATCACTATGCTGCAGTTTTTGAGCCTTTAAAATCAAAGAATTTAAAATACCTTATTTCTTAGTAAAGATATGAAAAAGAGGAAGATAAAAGTAGATCATCAGAAAATAGCTATATTCATAGCATTGTTCTTGACACTCATTACTATTTTATCTATACAATTTACTTCTGAATGGAGTATAAGAAATATATATAATGTTTTCTTTTTCTTGCTTTTAAATCTCTCTATTCTTTTATCAAATGCCCTTGTTTTTTCCAGGAAGAGAAGGTTTTTTCCAGAGAGATTGAGAAAACCATGGAGAATATCTGTTATTGTAGTATATGTTTTTATATATCTTGTTGCAACAGGCAGTTATCTTACTACAGGTCAGATAACAAGACTCCAGACACTTGTATTTTTAATGAATATGAGATCCTTATGGTCATTGATTCTTATTGTTATCGGGATATTAATCGGATTATTAATTTTAATAGCTTTTATATTTAGGAAAAGTAATCTAAAGGACTATTCTAAAAAAGAGAGCAAGAAGCTATTGAGATTTGTTTTTGTTATTAGGGTGTTATTAGTTCTTACTATCTTGCTTAATCTTTTCTTTTTGCAATTAGAGCATCCTCTTATAACAGATAGAGATAGATTAATTAATTATAGAGCAGAAGATGTTATTATAGGAAAGAATATTTCTAAATTAAATCAGACAACTGAAGATTTTAATATTGTTTTTATTATGCTTGAATCTATAACAGCAGAGAGACTTGGAGTATATGGATATAAAAGGAATGTGAGTCCAAATATGGATAAGTTTGCAGAAAAGTCTATAGTCTTTGATAATGCATATAGTACTGCTTCTCATTCAGAATATGCTCAGCCAGGAGTGACTTCTTCAAGATATATGTTGGCTAATGATATAAGAAATTTATTTGATAAGGATCATCCAAAGAAATTTATGTGGGATGTTTTTAAGGAACATGGATATAATACTGGGTATTTCTCATCACAAGATGATAGATGGCAGCTTATGGATCGATATCTGGATATAAGCAATTTAGATGTTTATTCTTATTCTATGACAGATGGTGAGTATGATTATGGAGAGGGTTATGCAAAAAAAGATCTTGACCACAAAACTGCAAAGATTGCAATAGAATGGTTGGAGGATGTCAAGAATAAAGAGGAACCTTTCTTTTTATATATGGATCTTCAAGGGACACATATGCCTTTGACATACACAGAAGAGTATGAGGTATATACTCCTGCTGAGCAAGGATTAATACCTACATATATAGGTGAGAGAGTAGAGAATAGATATGATAATGCCATGCTTTATGTAGATGCTCAAGTAGGTAAGATTCTTGATTTTATAGATGCAAATAACTTAACTAATAATACAATTATTGCAATAACCTCAGATCATGGACATGATGTTGGAAACAGGCATAATATTATTGGGCATGGTAATAGTATATATAATGAAGAGTTGATTGTTCCTGCAATGGTTTTTATTCCAGATACAAAACCTACAAGAGTTAAAGAGAGAGTTAGTAATATAGATTTTGTTCCTACTCTTATAGATCTGCTTGGATATAAAATACCTGATGAATTTCAAGGAGAGATAATGAGGGAGAATAGACCTCTTTTCTTTGTTGCTCAATCTCATAAATATCTTATTGGAATGATACAAGATGATATCAAGGTTATTATAGATGTCAATAGGAAGTTAATAGAAGTATATAATATAAAAGAAGATCCAGAAGAGCTGCATCCGTTAGATCCAATGGACTATGAAGATTATATTTTAAGATTGTTATTATGGAGACATTGTCAAAAGAGTTATTATGAAAGAGAGGCTTGGAATGATTTTAAAGAAGATAGGTGTATGATAAATAATAATTTTAAGGTATAACATAGATTTTTAAAGATAATAAGGTATGTTAGGATATGAAAAAAGAGAAAAAAGAGTTTAATGAAAGAGCCAGGACTTCTAGGAGATTTATTGTGGCTCTTGCAATGGTAAGTATACTGGGGTTTATAGGAGTCATAAGCCAGACCATATTTGGTTATGATATATTCTTTTATGTAGAGGCATTGTGGATGATGGTCATAGGTATTGGCATGATTGTAGAAGCTGAAATCAAGAGACTAAAAACATTAGCTAAGGGTTTAACACATAGCAATTTTACACATCTTACAACAATCATTATAGGAGTTGTTGCTTTTTTTGCAGGTATATTTACTATCCCCCAAATAAGAATAGAAAATCCTGGATTTTTAGCAATCAGAGGAATAATAAGTATTATTGCTATTATAGTAATCATTCTTCAGACATGGATTATCCATAAAAATATCGAGTAGAAGATGAAAAAGAAAAAAGTATTTTATTCTACTCTTCTTATTTTACTTATAATATTGATTGTTTTTGTTTCTTATAGTCTTACAGAGATATTTTTTTCAGATCTTCATAAGATCAGAACTTTTATCTTAGGATATGGGATATATTCTCCTATTGTTTTTATATTAATACAGGCAATACAAGTTGTACTTGCACCTATACCTGGGCAGTTGACAGGACTTGTTGGAGGGTATTTGTTTGGAGTATGGAAAGGAACATTTTATAGTATGATAGGAGAGGTTATAGGTACATGGTTAATAGTTCTTATTGCTAAGAAATATGGAGAACCTATAGTTAGGAAGATTGTTAGTAGAGATGTATTTAATAGATTTAATAAATTTTGTATGAAGGGAGGAGCATTAACACTCTTTCTTATATATTTATTTCCTATTTTTCCAGATGATGCTATTACATTTATAGCTGCTTTATCCAGCCTTGGAACATTACAGATTGTTCTTCTTGCTTTGTTTGGAAGATTGCCAGGAATGTTTGGACTGAGTCTGATAGGGGCTGGGATTGCAGAATCAGATGCAACAAGGGCAGCAGTGATTATTGGAGCAATAGTGTTAATATCTTTTGTTGTATTTTTATACAGAAAAAAACTTGAAGAATATATGATGAAGATTATAAAGAAAGAATCTTCTTGATCTCATTTATAGATTTTGCAAAAACTATTTTTTCTCTTTTTTTTGAAGAGTTTCTTTGGCCTTTTGTAAAGGTCATTGCTTGTCTTTTTATTTGGTTGAAATCTATATGGTGTTTCTTAGCTTGTTTAAGATAGTCATCAAAAGTTATGTTTGATTTGTTGTTTGTTAAATCTCCAAAAATATTTGGATTTCCTATGGCTTTTCTACCAATCATAATATAATCAAATTGTTTTAAGATATTATCTGCTTGTTTTTTATTTGTAATATTTCCTGAAAAAATAATCGGAAGATTGGTTTGCTTTTTTATTTTTAATGCATATTTTATATCAGGAGTTCCTGAATAACCTTGCTTGCATGTTCTTGGATGTATTGCTATGATATCACAGTATTCTTCTGCTATCTTAAGAATCTCTTTTGTTGCTTTTGGATCAAGTTTTCTTATCTTTATACATATGGGTTTTTTTGTATGTTTTCTTATCTCCTTAAGAATTTCTTTAATCTTCTCAAAATCTTTATGCATATACCATCCTACTTTGCTTTGTTTTGCATGTGGAGAAGGGCATCCTAAATTAAAATCATACATGACTATGTTTTTATCATGTTTTTTTATGAACTCTTTGATGCCTTTTGTCTGATTGCAGACTAGTTGTACAACTGGATGATCAGATAGGTCTATTGGTTTTTTGGATTCTGGGTTTACCAGTTCTGTCCAGCAGAGGCCTGCGCCTGCTTTTTTGCATAACTTCCTAAAAACAATATCATTGATATTGTGCATAGGAGCCAGGAAGTATGGGTTTTTTGTGATTAGTTTTCTCATTATCAGAAGAAGAATTGTGGTTTTAAAAAACATATGTTGTGATAAATAGATGTTTAAAAATATTGAAGGGGAATGAATATTGTTAGATATTCTAGGTAATGGAAAATGACAATATTAGAAGTTGATAATCCTGAAATAGGAAAGAATGTAGTTCAGCATCCAGAGAATTATCCTGGGAGAGGAGATATAAGGTATTTAGGCATACATCAAGAACCTCACAGAAATTTGTATGAACATAGAAGAGGTGCAGAGCATTTTCATTCTAGGCTTGTTTCAGATGGTTATTATTCATTAATGCCTGTATGTGATGTAGAGGTTATAAAAAATAGGCAGAATGTTATAAAGAGTTTTTTAAACGATTTTCCAGGTAATCAGGGATTTTTTCCAATGTTAAATATGATGCACCTTATAGAGGAGTGGGCTAATTGGGATAAGTCAAGGGGATTTGGTTATTCTGGAGAAGGTTTTAGTTCAGAAAAAGCTGGAAAAGTGTTAAGAAGATATTTAGATGAGGCTGATAAATTACTTGATAGATTTGATGAAGCAGGAGGAACTTTAAGGAAAGTAGCAGAGAGTTATAGGGAGGAGATGCCAATAGAAAATATAGAGTTACTTGTTAAGGTTTGTGAGCGGGGAAGATTTGATAGTTTGGTTTTAGAAAGAAATCGAAGTGATATTAGGGTAATAGGGATTGTTGGAAGGGAGGCTAAGAAAAAAGATAGGAGATATCTTGGACAATATGACCTTAAGGATCAGATAGGATGGTCTGAGGATTCATTTGTTAAATATGGTTTTAGGGAGGGAGTAGGCATGTTGAGAAAGTTTTTTGCTCCTCTTGGATTTTTGTATCATGAAGCAGGTTATGTTTATAGGAGAAGAGAGGAGGGTAATAGGGTTTGTTTTCCTAAGATAAATAATCAAGGATTATTTGAGATGGTAGAGGGTGAGCCAATATTAGATACTCCAGAGCCTGTAGCATGGAGAAGTTTTAGGTTTGATGAAAAATTATCTAAGTCTATATTAAATGGGCTACATAGTGGAGGTAAGACTCATTTGTTATGTGATATACCTCTTTATGTCTTGAGAGGATTAATGGGATTGTCTCTTCCTGCTAGTTCTGCTAAAATTCCATTAACAAGGAGGATTTTTTATGCATTGCATCTTGATAAGCAGATGGTTGGAGGAAGTTTGGAATCAGAAATGAAAACAAGAGCTCAAGAAATAATGTCTGCTAGAAAAGGAGATTTGTTTTTGATTGATGAATTTTTACAACATGCTTCTCCAGATGCAGCAGATCCATTAGAACCAATTATATTAGAAGAGTATGCTAAGACAAAAGCAAGTTTTGTGATTGTAGATCATAGGGGGGAGAGTATAGATGATGGTAATAGTTGGAGATTTTGGAGTCCTGGTTTTAGAGAAGAAAAGGGAAGAGTCATGCCTACTTATAGGTTTGAACAAGGTAAACCTTCTAAGGAAATATTAATGAAACATGCAAGACAATTATTAACTAAGATTAAAAATGAGTTAGATGAGCCAGAACCTGGAAGAAAACCATATACTCACACTATGAGTAACGCAAATGGAGAGTTTATGGAACATTGGTTAAAAAGGATAGAAGAGAGAATCTTAGAAGGAGAGTATTAAATGAGATATCTATTAGATTTTGGGTTTGTAGATAGAGAAGAAGAGGTTAATGAGTATGAGTCTAGACTTTTAGCTGAGATAAATAATCCTAGATTAGATCCTTGGGAATATAATAATGATCTAGATATAAGAAATCATATTCATTGTTTAAATGTCTTTGCTACTAAAAAGAGATCTTATGCTGAATGGTGTAATGAGGCTATGTATGATCGTCAGAGGGGAGAGGGTTATGAAGGTAGTATTGGAAGAGTTCTTCACAGAACTTTTAATCCTTTACAAAATAGAGATAAGATATTAAGAAGACAAGCATTAATAAGGAGATTTGTAGAGGGTGATGAGGGATTAGTTACTTTAACAAAAGATATATTGCTTATTCACAATAGGCTTAGAACTTCTACATATGGGGATGAGTATAATAGAATGCCTGTAGGTGATGCTACAAAGTTTTTTGCTGCTCTGGCTAGAAAGTTTAGAGAGTTTAGAGATAGATATAAGGGAGATGATTTATTAGGAAGTTTTGCAAACGAGATGAATGATTTTTTGACAAAGACTATTAGAAAATCAGAAAGATTTTTTGAGAATGGTATTAATCTTGTAGCAGAAGGAGATAATTTTTATTTGATGCCTAGCAGACCTGAAGGAAAGGGAGTTTTTGATTTAGGATTGTTCCAGCAAGGAAAGGACACAAAACTTCGCTGCTATCCAAGACAAGAGGAAGATCTTGTAGATATAAAAAAATTTACTGGAAGTTCTTCTGCTTTTATTTATACACTTGGAAGTTTCTTTTACCAAGCAGAAGTTTATAAAAGAAGGAAAAAACTTGGACTTCCTGTTTGTATCCCTAATATTAATGAGGATGGAAGATTTGTAATAAGAAATGCATATCCTGTAACTACCTATCTTAGAACAAAAGGAGATTTGTTCTCTTTTGAATATGATAAAGATAGGAGAAAATTTTTGTTTGGAGGAGCACATAGTGGAGGTAAGTCTGAATTAATAAAAAATATTGGAGGTTACCATATAATTGGGTTGGGAGGAGGAATATTGTTCTGTGATGAAGGAGCAGAAGTTCCTGTGACTAGAAGGGTAATTACTTCATTCAGAAAATCACAAGAATCAAAAAAAGGTGCTTTGGAGAGTGAGGTTAAAGAAGCCTTAAGATTAGATAGAGATGCTATGGCTGGTGATTTGTTGTTAATAGATGAGTTTTTAGATACAACAAAACCTGAACTTGCAATGCATATTGCTTCTCCTATTCTCAAGGGAGAAACGAGATTGTGCAGGGGACTTGCAAATAGTCCTGGAACAGTTTTAATTGTAGACCATAGGGCCTCTAGGATGGATGAGAATTATGGATTTGATTTTATGGCTCCTAAGCTTGAGAGAGTAAAAGCAAAAGATTTAGCTAAGAGATTAGAAGGAAGAGGAGGATATTATGATGATGCATATGAACTTGAACAACAGGGTGATGTAGAGATATTGGTTCCTACACATGATTTTGTTGCAGGAAAACCTGATAAGGATGAAGTAAGAGCACATGCTTTGGAGATGTGGGAGAGAGTTAAGCATGATGTTGAAGATGAAAGGAGAGGAGGAAGAGATATGTATGGATATGAGAGGTATGGTATTGGGGTTGAGGAAGAAGAGAGAGTAATAAGTATGGAGGAAGAAGAAAGACAAGCTGTTATTAGAAGAAAACAGGCAAAACAAGAAGAAAAGACATGGGAAGATTTTAAGGAACCTGAACCTCTTCCTGAACCAGAGCCTGAACCTGTTAAGAAACAAGAGATTTTTTATGATGAGGATGACCTTCCATTTTGAATAGTATATTAGATAAGAATAATTCTTAAAAAGCAAAAAGAATACGAATGATTATGGCACAATTATATTCAATAACAGGTTTGTTCTATGAAGAGTTTCCTGGAATAGTTCCTTGGGGAGGACACTTCATAAGAGGAATGGATGAGGATGGAGAAAATGGAATAAGTGGACAATTAGCAGATATGCATGGTATCTCTAGGATTAGTGGTTTGATGACAGAAAATAGTTTGGAATTTACAAAACAATATGAGGGGTGTAATGGTGAGCAGGCTTTTGATTATAGATTTACTAAAGAAGGAGATCTTTGGAAAGGAGAATGGGATAGTAGGGTTTCTTCTTGGAGTGGAAGATCAATATGTAAGACTTTTGTCTGTATGCCAGAAATGGATTTTAGAAAAGTTGATATGAGGACTCCTGAAGGTTTTGCTAGGGCAATGCTAGAAAGTATGGTGGATAGGGGTATGTTAGTAACATATGATGATCCAGAAACAGGAGAGAAGATGGTTAAACCTGGACCAGACCTAGTTTTACCTGATGTAAAACCATATTCTGAGGAAGATGTTAAGGATATAGATGATAATGATCTTCCATTTTAAATTCTAGTTTTTCAAAATGACAGATGAAGAAGAAAATATTGAGTATTATTGGTTAATAGGAAGAGGAAACCAAGAAGGAAGAACTACTAGATTGAGGTTTCTTGTTAGTCATGATGGATTAGGAGAGATTCCAGAAGGAGCATATAATGTTGTTAGAGCAAGTTCTATTGAGAATGAACCACCTCCAATTCCTATTATAGATTTTGATGTTATTAAAGAAGAAGTTTCTAATCATTTTAAGGTAAGTGTAGAAGATATGAGGAGTCATAAGAGAGATTCAGAGACTACTATGGCCCGACATGTTGCTATGTATATAGCCAGGAAATCTGGTTATTGTTTTTATGCTTCTATTGGGAGAGCTTTTAATAAGACCCATGGAGCAGTTATGCATGGTTGTGAGAAAGTAGAAAAAGAGATGGAAAGAGACGAAGTTTTAAGAAGAAAAGTATCTGATCTATGTAAAAGGATATTAGACAGGTCTAACTAAAATCTTATAAGTCTAGGTTTATTGTATTAAATATGAAAAAAGAGATAATTATTAGTTTAATATTAATTGGTAGTCTGTTGATTCTAGGTAATCTTATTTATAATGCTCATGTTTTTCATATACAAGAAGATGATGGTTCTAACATAAGTTTAATATCTCCTCTTAATAATAGTTTTATTGGAGAAGTGAATAATACATTATTAAATATAAGTTTGAGGGATAATAGGAACTATACAGCCAAGTTTTATGCTAGGAATATGAATTATAGCTTCTTAATAATAATATTACCGGATACTCAATATTATGCTCAAAAATATCCAGATATATTTACAATCCAGACAGAATGGATAAGAGATAATAAAGAGGAATTAAATATAGAGTTTGTGATACATGAAGGAGACATTGTTCAGAATTGGGATAATTTAACACAGTGGGATAGGGTTAATATCAGCATGTCTATATTGGATGATGCTAATATACCTTATGGTATTGCACTTGGAAATCATGATCATAATCAGAATAATAGCCAGAACGATTCTTCTTATCACTATAATATGTATTTTAATGTTTCAAGATTCGATAATGAAGATTGGTGGGGTGGAAATTTTAATGAAACAGATAATTCTTATCAATTATTAACAATAGGCAATAATAGTTTTATTTTTTTAAACTTAGATTATTGTCCAACTGAAGGAGAGTTGGAGTGGGGGAATGACACTTTAGTCAATTATGCAGACAGAAAGGCAATTCTAACAACTCATGCTTTTTTGAATAAGACTGCTTCAAGATATGTTCATGGATGTGGTTCTACAGAATATATATGGGATATGGCAAGGATACATGAGAATCTAAGCTTTATATTATGCGGGCATGAATACGGAGAGAATAATAGAACTGATTTGAATGACTTTAACAAACCAGTTTATCAGATTT
>Ga0272442_10000611_pt1 | contig 56325 bp, 30 predicted proteins | sample SSMForm2O_FD_200262 | JGI IMG/M metagenome (GOLD analysis project Ga0272442, IMG submission 200262) | Marine sediment archaeal communities from Little Sippewissett salt marsh, Falmouth, MA, United States - SSM-Form-2O | ecosystem: Environmental > Aquatic > Marine > Wetlands > Sediment ... | reverse complement strand
CGGGTCCGCCCACGCACCGCGTCTGGCCCGAAATGCACAGTCCCTCGTCAGCTCCGTTGGGACACTGGCCAGGTACGTCGCATCCTCCGCACGTGGCAAGTGCGCCCGTCATGTCGTTTTCTTCGTCTATCCTGCCGTCGCAGTCCTCGTCTCCGGTCCCTCCTGCATTGCGACCGCATATTTCTGGATTTCCACTGGGCTCTCCTCCGGAGCAGACAACGCCGCCGTCAGCACATACTGTTGTTCCGGCCACGCAGTCGCCTTCTCCATAACCGCAGTCCTCTCCCAGCCTGGGATCAGTGGTCGGATTTACGTTGTCGTCAACGAGACCATTGCAGTCATTGTCCTTTCCATCACAGAGTTCGATGCCCGGATCCAGATCACCAGTACAGTCTCCCCATGTACCATTGTCACAGTACTCAATACCCTGGGCACACTCACCCTGTTCCGGATTACCCGTGCACTGGGGCTCAGTGTCGCATCCTCCGCACAGGCGTGAAACTTCCTTCCTGGTTTCGGATTCAATATATCCATCACAGTCGTTGTCCAGTCCGTCGCATTCCTCAGGTGTCGAACCCTGATCACCCTGGCAGACCCAGATCGGCCCACCGTCCGGGTACACGCCGTAACAAACCTGTTCGCCCTCCCGGCATTCACCCTGATTAGGTCCATCAGGACAGTCGACCGGATCAGTGCAGTTGCCTCCGCCGCAGGGGATTATGAGTCCACTTCCGTTTCTCTTGCGCATCGGCTGCGTGCTGCCTATGGCCTCGTCCTCATCCACGTATCCGTCGCAGTCGTCGTCAAGACCGTTGCACGGTGTGTCCAGCTCGCTGCCGGGTGGGACATCGAGACATCCTGACCATGCTCCTGCGGTACAGGTATCGAGCCCACGCCGGCAGATGCCCTCGTTCGGATTCGCCGTGCACTGCGGATACCCGACACATCCACCGCAGATGACTGAAAGAACTCCACCGTCAGGTGCTTCGTCCGTAAGCCCGTCACAGTCGTTGTCGTGAAGATCGCATATTTCATCTCCCGGGCCCGTGAAATTCTGGCATACGAGCTTTCCACCGATACAGAACTCGTTTCCAGGCACACAATCACCCTCGTCGGGATCTCCCGTCGGCGTAGTGCCGCAAGGAGTTCCACCTTCAGGGCCGTAAGGTGCATTGCCGTTGTCTATCTCCCCGTCGCAGTCATCGTCATTTGCATTGCAGACCTCTTCACCAATGTAATCGCAATTGTATTCACAGCCGGTATCCGAATCGATGTCGTAGTATCCGTCGTGACATTCAACAAGGTAGCATTCTCCATTTGCGCAGCCTGCAACTCCGTTCGTAAACTGGCATATGTTGCCGCAGCTTCCACAGTTATAAACGTCATTTTCTATGTCCGCGGTTTCGTCCGTTTCGCCGTCGCAGTCGTTGTCTATTGCCTGTGAATCACCCGTGTTCCACTCGTAGATACCATCACAGTCGTCTTCGTCGTCCGAAGTGGGTTTGCAGTAGTATTCACATCCATCTTCAACTTTGTTGTTTTTATCATGGTAGAGAGTATCACACTCCCTTATCCTGCATTCAGCTTCCCTGCATTCAGCGGTTGCATGGGGGAAAGCGCAGACGTTTCCGCACGAACCACAGTTGTTCGGGTCTTTCTCCAGGTTGAAGTCCTCGTCTGTCTCCCCGTCGCAGTCGTCGTCCAGGTTGTTGCATACCTCCTGTGCATTCGGGTCGCAGGGGAATCCACTGTCGCCGCCGTCAGGCATGAAGTCGGAATCGGCATCGGCATCGGTATCCGTATCACCGTCTGCACCCGTAGTATCGCCACCGTCCATATCGTCGGCGGATGCGTCCCCGCCGAAAATGTAAGGATCAATATTGCAGCCGGAAAAACCTGCCGCCAGAATGATGGTGGCTGCGATCACGAGTTCCCGCCTCCTGCGTCTGAGCACGAGCGAGAGGAGCCCGACAGCACCCAGTATCATTATGAGTGTTCCGAACGGAGTCTTCGCAGTATTGCTTGTGCCGATTTCAGTCACCGAACACAGGAATCCACCTGCACCTGTCGCAAGTATCCGCTTGCTTCCCGCAGCTTCGCCGCCGTCAACAGCGTCTGACCCTGTACCGTCCTCGTCACCAGGACCTGTGCCGCCGTCAAATTCGGGAAGCGGCGGTACTCCACCCGGTTCATAGCAGTCGCCGTCAATGCACTCATCCTCTCCGGGACATTCTATGTTGTTGCATGGATCATCCACGCAGTCACCGTCTTCGCAAATAAGTCCATAATCGCAATCCACGTCAATACACTCCTCATCTCTTTCGCAGATGCCGTTAATGCATTCATAGCCCTCAACACAGGTTACACCTGCGCAGGGATCATCCACGCACTGTCCGTCCCTGCATCCTTCACCGGCGGGACAGTCCACATCTGAGCACGACTTCCTGCAGCTTCCGTCCCTGCAGAATTCGTCATCGCCGCATTCAACTCCGGCGCAGGGATCCGGTACGCATTCATAATCAAAGCATATTTCACCGTCCGGGCACCCTCTTGAATAGCAGTTGTCGGCATGACACTCACCATCGGGGGGTACATTGACGCAGACCTCGTCTTCGGGACAGACTTTTTCGTAGCAGTAGCTCACGCACAGTCCGTCCTCGCACTTGCAGGGCGCTTCGTATCCGTCCTCGCATTCTTCAACAATATCGCAGTCCGGTGCCGTGTATCCGGTGTCAGGATCGTCCAGACATTTATCACCGACACAGAAATATTTGCCATTATACTCTTCGCAGGACATTCCGGCCGGGCAGGGGAATTCACTACCGGGATCACAGGGTTCGGCGCATTTGCCCTCAATGCATTCGGAGCCTTCTATGGGACACTCAACATCAAGGTCCTCATCCGTTTCACCATCGCAGTCATTGTCTTTGCCATCACAGACTTCGGGAGCGGGTCCGATTCCTCCCTGGCAGGTCCAGTCACCCTCTATGCACCAGAGAACGCCTTTTTCACATTCACCCACATCAAGTCCACATTCGTCTTCGGATTCGATACTGTCAATTACCCCATCACAGTCATCGTCTTTATTGTTGCAGACTTCTTCGGTCGGCATGCCCGCGTCCATGCATACGACTTCACAGTCCGGATCCGGAACATCATCGCAGATACACCGGTACTGCCCCTTGTGGCATTCACCTATTTCGTCTCCGCACAGCTGTCCCTGTTCGGGAAATTCCTCATCCGTATAACCGTCACAGTCGTCGTCCTCGGCATTGCATTCCTCTACCGCAGGTGCATGTGCTTCGCTTCCATACTGGCAGCCCTGCCATAATCCACCGGTGCATTCCTGCAGTCCCTCGCAGTAGTCCAGGTAGCCGTTGGCATCCTCGTCCTGATCATGTGAGCATCCGCCTATAAGATCACACTCCGTTCCGCAGTGATGAGCCGGAAGCTCTTCATCCGTATCTCCATCACAGTTGTTGTCAAAGCCGTCACATATTTCGGTGTCCGGGTCTATGTTACCGGTGCAGTTGCCCCATACTCCGGCCGTACAGGTCTCGGTTCCCTTCCTGCACATACCCGTACAGGGAGGCGTCATCGTAAGACAGATTCCGCAGTCCCTGAAAAGACCCTCGTCGATCTGTCCGTTGCAGTTGTCATCATCACCGTTGCAGACTTCAGCCGGTTCCGGTCCCACGTCCGGTATGCAGAATCCGTTTGTGTCCGTTCCCTGGCAGCAGTCGATTACATAGCCGCCGCCGGACACGGGAACACACATCAGTTCGCCTCCGACGCAGATTCCTTCCGTGATGCCGCAGGGCGTTTCGAGAACGGATATGCACAGCGGGTTGGTTCCGGGGTCTGAACATGCTTCATCAGTCAAACCGTCGCAGTCATCGTCCTCGCCGTTACATACCTCGTCTCCCGGGCCGACCTCTCCCACGCACTCATCGACCATTTCGCCGTTGACACAGTATTTGCGTCCCGCTCTGCACCTTCCAACGCCTATGGGATTCTGGGGATCCCAGCAGTCCTCGGAAAGCGCTTCGTCCGTAAGCCCGTCGCAGTCGTTGTCCTCAAGATCACATGTAACCTCCGGGTCCTCGGGCGGATCAGGCACCACGCATACCTGGTTGCCTTCCTGACATGCGTATGTTCCGTCGCAGTAATCTTCCTCTCCCGAACCGGGGCAGAAAGTATCAATCCAGGCAATGTGAGAAGGATTATCACCCGGTGTGACAGAGTCCTCGTCCGTAAGCCCGTCGCAATCGTTATCGAGTCCGTCGCAGACCTCTGCACCCGGGTCCGTGCTGCCGCTGCAGGTGGAAGACCATCCGCCCGCTCCCTCGCACAGGTACACGCCCTGCTGGCATTCGCCCTCGTTTACGCCTCCGGGACACTCAGGCCCGTTCGTGCATCCTCCGCATACGGGCTCGGTCAGACTCTCGTCCGTGTACCCGTCGCAGTCGTCATCATCCCCGTTGCATTCTTCCGACGCAGGCGCGTGCGCACCGCCGGTGTATCCGCAGGTCTCCCATGCTCCCGTGGTGCACGCCTGGCTGCCCTGGCAGTAATCGAGATAACCGTCGCTGTTGGAATCCTGTGCAATCGTGCATCCTTCGATGCTCGCGCACGTGGTGCCGCAGAGTCTGTCCGATATCCCGTTGTCCGTTTCACCGTCGCAGTCGTCGTCCTCGAGATTGCATACTTCTGTGTCAGGCGCGTGCGCTCCTCCCGCATAATCGCAGGTAGTGCTCCACGTGCCCGTAGTGCAGCTCTCGCTGCCCTGGCAGTAATCGAGATAATTGTCGCCGTTCGTGTCCTGTGCCCCTGTGCAGCTTCCCGCCGTCGTGCTTGTACACGTCGTTCCGCACAACCGCCATACGTCCTCGTCTATCTCACCGTCACAGTCGTCGTCAGCGTTGTTGCATACCTCTGGAGGATTCGGTCCCACATCCGGTTCGCAGTACCCGCTTCCGTCCACTCCCCGGCAGCAGTCCACCGCATATCCGCCGCCGGACAACGGCAGACACATGTACACACCCTCTATGCATATGCCCTCATCAAGGCCGCATACGTCTCCAAGGCCGTTGATGCATCTGGTATCCGTTCCCGGACCCGGTGCATTGCACGGCTCGTCCGTCATTGTGTCGCAGTCGTTGTCCAGACTGTCGCAGATCTCATCATCAGGCCCTATCTCGCCTGTGCATCCGGTCCATAACCCGCTTACGCAGTAGTCATTACCCGCCCTGCATTCGCCAACGCCTACGGGATTGCCCGATATCTCGGTGCAGCTCGTTGTCAGACTCTCGTCCGTAAGCCCGTCGCAGTCGTTGTCCTGACCGTCGCATGTGGTTTCAGGGTCCTCGGGCAACGGTGTATGCACGCACACCTGCTGCCCGCTCTGGCATTCGTATGTTCCGTAACAGAAAGCCTCTGTTCCCGGCCTGTCGTTACACTGATCCCCTATCCAGGTCACGTGAGAAGGATTATCACCCGGTGTGACAGAGTCCTCGTCCGTAAGCCCGTCGCAATCGTTATCGAGTCCGTCGCAGACCTCTGCACCCGGGTCCGTGCTGCCGCTGCAGGTGGAAGACCATCCGCCCGCTCCCTCGCACAGGTACACGCCCTGCTGGCATTCGCCCTCGTTTACGCCTCCGGGACACTCAGGCCCGTTCGTGCATCCTCCGCATACGGGCTCGGTCAGGCCTTCATCTGTGGCGCCGTCGCAGTTGTCGTCATCCCCGTTGCACGTTTCCGCCTCTGGTCCCGTGAATGTACATGCCGCCCACATGCCTGCCGTGCACGTCTGTGTTCCCTGGCAGTAATCGAGATAACCGTCGCTGTCGGAATCCTGTGCAATCGTGCATCCCCCGATGCTCGCGCATGTTGTTCCACAGTCAAGCGCAGGAAGATCAGCGGCCTCGTCGGTGTCTCCATCGCAGTCGTCATCCTCGAGATTACACACTTCGCTGCCCGGTGCATGAGCACCTGCGCCATAATCGCATGTTTCGCTCCATGTGCCCGTGGTGCAGCTCTCGCTGCCCTGGCAGTAGTCGAGATAACCGTCGCCGTTCGTGTCCTGTGCCACTGTGCAGCTTCCCGCCGTCGTGCTCGCGCACGTGATCCCGCAGTCCTGCCATACGCTGTCGTCTATGAGTCCGTCGCAGTCGTCGTCTGCGTTGTTGCATACCTCTGCCTCGGGACCATGGTTTGAACCCGGATAGTTGCACGCGCCCCAGGATCCGGATGTGCAGCCCTGTGTTCCCTCGCAGTAATCAAGATAGCCGTTTGAGTCTGTATCGGTTCCGCCCGGGCATCCTCCGATGCTTGCGCACGTGGTGCCGCATTCAAAGTCCACGAGGCCATCGTCTATCAATCCGTTACAGTCATCATCGAGACCGTTGCAGTCTTCCGAACCTGCCGGCGGATGAGCGCCGCCTGTGTAGGTGCACGCGCCCCATACTCCGGATGTACAGCTCGAGCTGCCTTCGCAGTAATCGAGATAGCCGTTTGAATTGGTGTCCGTGCCGCCCGGGCATCCGCCTATGCTGCCGCAGTCAGTGCCACAGGGATCAGGAGGAACATCCTCATCCGTTGCTCCGTCGCAGTCGTCATCCTCGTCGTTGCAGGTTTCGGCCTCGGGCGGAACAGGCTCTACGGAGCATTCAAGATCAGCACCGCGTGTAACACAGCAACCTATGCCCCACGTTCTTCCCGGTCCTGGGTCAAGGTCTATGCATATAATTGTTCCTTCGGTACACGGGGGATCAGGGTCTCCGCAACTGCCTCCCGTGCCGGGCACGTATGAGGGATTAGTGCCGGGATCGGTGCTGTCCTCGTCCGTAAGCCCGTCGCAGTCGTCGTCAACGCCGTTGCAGATCTCGTCCTGGGGGGGGCGGTAGTTCACGCACGTCCAGCCCGACGCTCCCGCGCATACCCATGAGCCGTACTGGCACTGGCCCTCATTGGTCCAGGAATCTCCAACGGGCCTGCAGTCGCCGGTCGGATTGCCGTCAGGATCATCCGGCACAGTAAGTCCTTCATCTATATGGCCGTTGCAGTCGTTGTCGGCACCGTCGCAGGTTTCATCGTCCGGGCCGATGCCGCCTGTGCATTCTTCCGCTCCTGATACGCAGGCCTTTGTGCCGTGCTGGCACTGGCCGGTGTCCATGTGCGTCTCGTCCGTTGCAGGAAGATCACCCTCCTCGGAAGGGCACCAGTCTCCAATCCATGGAATGCAGTATTCAAAGGCTCCGGGTGATTCACACCCTTCGTCCGTGTCTCCATCACAGTCGTCGTCCGTGCCGTCGCACGTTTCCCTGATAACGGCGGCTGCAACTATGTTGTAAAGAATGGAAGAAAGCTGCTGCTGGTTGTCGGCGCGCCATGCACCTCCCGTAAGGGGATCGGCCCTTCCGCCTCTTGATGACATGTCGTCGAAATCCGTGTTCTGGAACCCCATGCCGATGCACCAGGTATCAATACCGTTTGTCTGCAGAGTATCCACGCAGGTGTCACCGGTGTCGTAACTGTCAGATGCATCGCCGTCCGTCAGTACGACGAGGAAGTACGGCCTGCATGCATTGTAATCGGTATCGGCGTTTTTAACGGCAATGAGATTATCTCTAACATCGCAGATGGTGGCATTAAGCGGGGTGCCGCCTTCGGCCCTGAGTTCGCGTTCTCTGAGGTAATCCGTCTGTGCGGAATAGATGTCATTCAGAGGATTGTATTTTGGAACCCTGTAGCATCCTTCACCGTCATCGTAGGGCGCATTGCCCGCATAACAGTCAGACCATGGCGCGCCGGCCGCGTCGGCCTCGGTCTGGTTTGCAAATCCGCAGGTTGCGCTTTCGCAGTATTCGGTATGATCCAGCCACAGGAGCAGGCGGTTTGGGTCATAGTCCGGGTCATATGTGGGATCGCCCGGCAGGGGCACCCTGAGCCAGTTGTAATCATTTGCCGCTCCACCAGGCCATACTTTCAGACATGCATCGTCATATGCATTTGTACCGTTATAAGTTCTATAATACGAACCAGTATAATCATAACACGACCTTGCACCGTCGCAGTAGCTCGTAGCGTAGGGGCATCCGCTCGTAACATCATCGTTAATGTACGTATGCGGAAACTCGCTGAGCCCGAATTCGAGTTCGCCTGACATGAAAATCATCTGGGCGAACGCCTCTTTGACCACATAAAGCCTGCTGTCGTCGTACAGGGTGTTGCCGTTTTCGTCATCACCGTGACAGCAGTTCCTGTTCTGTGCTGTATGCCGCCAGAATGGATCGTCCGATCCGTCACCCCTTATGGAAGTGTCATCAAGAAGCGACCACGCCATACTGCCGGAAGTATCGATGAGTATCATGACCCTTCCCGGAAGCTGTGCTTCGGCATTGACCGAAAACAGAAGTATGATAATCAAAAAAATCCAACCGGACGATTTGAATTTAGGATGAAACATGAACATATTTTCCTCCAAAACAAAAAATAGACACCAGCACGGTACAAAATGAAAGTACATATCTCTATATGTACAACCCTGTAAGTTTATCATAAAAGTAAATAACTAAAAGTGAAAAATATTAATCTGATAAAACGATTTCAAATAGATCAATATGAATAATTGCAGTTGTAATTAAAAATGCATTCCTTGACAGTTGAATTGCTAACCAATAACAACATCTACAACACTGGGAACGGTCCGGATAACAGAAAGGAACATTTAAAAGGAGACAGGTAATGACAGATATCAAGATCGCTGATCCATCACTCGCAGAAGCGGGACTCAAGAGAATCGAATGGGCCGAGAGTCGCATGCCCGTGCTCATGGCCCTCAGGGAAAAATATTCAAAAGATAAGCCTTTCAAGGGAGCGCGGATCGCGGGCTGCCTTCATGTAACAAAGGAGACGGCCGTTCTCGTAAGAACGCTGAGGGCTGCAGGTGCCGAGGTCAGCTGGTCGGGATGCAATCCCCTAAGCACTCAGGATGACATTGCCGCCGCCCTGGCCGCGGAGGAGACGAGCATTCACGCGTGGCACGGCATGAACACGGACGAATTCTACTGGTGCATTGACAGGAGCCTTGATTTTAAACCCACGCTTACGCTGGATGACGGGGCCGACCTCATCTTTACGCTGCACAGCAGGCACAAGGACCTGGCTGCTCAGCTGAGGGGTGGAACAGAGGAAACGACTACGGGTGTCCACAGGCTCAGGGCAATGGCGGATGACAAAAAGCTTCTTTATCCCGTAATCGCCGTGAACGATGCTGAGACAAAATGGGATTTTGACAACGTCTATGGAACGGGACAGTCGTCAATCGACGGGATCCTGCGCGCCACTTCCGTCCTGATCGCAGGAAAAAAATTCGTTGTGGCCGGCTACGGGCACTGCGGCAAGGGATGCGCCATGCGCGCGAAAGGCCTTGGTGCCGACGTAATCATTACCGAGGTGACGCCCACGCACGCACTCAAGGCGATACTCGAAGGCTTCAGGGTCATGCCCATGGAGCAGGCGGCCGCCGAAGGGGATATCTTCATTACGGCCACGGGAATGAAGGACGTCCTGGTTAAAGAGCATTTCGAGAAAATGAAGGACGGCGCCATCGTGTGCAATACGGGTCACTATGACTGCGAGATTAACATTGAGGATCTTGAGTCCGTGTGTTCATCCAGCCGTGAAGTGCGGGCCAACAATGAGGAGTACCGTCTGAAGAGCGGAAACCGGATTTACCTGCTTGCAAAGGGCAGGCTCGTCAACCTGGCCGCAGCCGAGGGACATCCTTCCGAGGTCATGGACATGAGCTTTGCGAATCAGTTCCTCGCTCTCAAGCTCCTTCACCAGGAAGGTGAAAAGTTCGAAAAGAAGGTTTATGAGCTGGATCCAGAACAGGATCAGGAACTGGCGCTTTTGAAACTGCAGACCATGGGTATTCGGATAGACGAGCTTTCGGACGATCAGAAGCATTACGCCGTGGATTATTCGGCAGGTACTTGATCGATCCTCTTTCCCCTGAAAAAATGACCTTGAGGTGCACGGGGCATGTCTGAGGAAAAAGCAGTAGACGAAGAAGGATTTGCTGAAGGATCTGAAGAAGAGGGCGGCACTCTTTATGCCCGTCTCTCTTCACTGATGTTCAAGTACGCCGGTCCCCTCTCAATGTGCTTTGCAGCCGCCATGCTTCTCGTAGAGCTCGGCCAGGGCTACCTGTTCAATCCCTGGGAGCCAAACTACGGCGGAACGGTCAACGAGATGCTGTCGTCCGGCAGCTTTTTCGAACCCGTCTGGCTGGACAAGCCCTTTCTGTCAAAACCCATAGGCCTGTTCTGGCTCGGCATGCCTTTTGTTGCGTTGTTCGGTCCGAGTCCGCTTGCACTGAGGCTGCCCATAGCACTGTCGGCCATAATGGGCCTTTTCTTCGTCTACAGGCTCGGCAGCCTCATGGGTGGAAGGCGCTCCGGGGCGTTTGCCGTTCTCGCCGGTTCAACGATAACGGGTTACGTGCTTTTAGGACGGCAGTTCCAGATGGACATGACAACGGCCGCCCTCAATGTCGGAGTCGTGGCACTGGCATCGGAAGTGGCTTTTGTTCAGGGGATTTCGCGGTTCGGTATTCGTGCCCGGGTGGTTCTCATTTACCTGTTCGTAGCCGTTAGCCTGCTCATGAAAGGGCTTGCCGGTCCGGCTTTCGCAGCGGTTGAGATTCTCGCTCTAATAGTCATGACACGCAGATGGAGGCTGTTTTTAACCTTTCTGGACTGGCGCGGCATACTGGCCTTTCTCATCGTTGGATCTCCGTGGTTTATCTACATGCAGGTCCACAGGCCTGAGTTCATTAAGACGTTTTTTATACAGCATCATTTCAAGCGGGCGGCCGAAGGTCTGTACAGCCGTGATTTCGACTGGGCATTTTCCGTTCATCACGTTGGAGTGGGTCTTGCACCGTGGGTTGCTCTGACGCCTCTCATTGGATCTCGAAAGACTCTACCTGATGATGACCTTTCCAGAAACACTTTCAGAATCGTCTGCGTTGCCTTCTGTCTGCCGTTTTTACTTTTTGCCCTTCAGAAGACCAAGTTCGCCCATTACTTTCTCCCCGCATATCCCTTCTTTGCCGTTCTCGTGGGTCATGTGCTGGACAAACTTTCAAGGAAAGAGTGTGTCGAAGCGGCAAAAGATAAATCGCGGTATGCATGGAGCATCATACTGGCTCTGATAGTTACGGGGTTTCTCGGAATGACGGTAAAGGACGTGGTGAAAAATCATTCATGGCCTTTCAGGTCATTTTCTCCTGAAAAGCTCCCGGTAGGTCTGAATCACGCACTTAAGGGCATCGACGATGTCTACGTCACAGGCCTTTGGATCTTTGCCCTGGGCGCACTTCTGCTGCTTGTTCCCAGATCATCGCGCCTGCGTCTCGCCGGTGTCGGTGCGCTGGTGCTTGCGGCCGTGATACAGGTAGGAGGATATGCCTGGTGGGGTATGCCGAAGCTTTCACAACTTTACAGTGTGCGCCCCCTGATGAATGAAATCCTTGAAGAGGACCCCGATGCTGAGTTCGGCTGTTATGCATCCTGGCTCTGGGAATCTTTCGGATACCAGATGGTAGGAGGAAAGGGTCAGATCAGGCACCCCGTCGCCGCCGTTCAGTGGCTTGCCGTGAACCCCGGACACCGTTACCTGTTCACTGAGCCCGGACCCGCACGCACTGTGGGGGAAATCTTCACGCGAAACACCGGTGTAAGTCTCCAGGAACCGCTCATTTCGCGAAATGAACGTGTTGTACTCGGGAACAGGAGCACGAGCCTGGAGGATGTAATAGCGAGGGCAACTTTGAAATCCAGGCCGCACCCGGCACGGGTGCTGAATGCACAGTTCGATGATGGAATTGATCTGCTTGGTTTTGACCTTATTCCGGAGAAGCCGGGGCCCGGCGAACAGCTGACAATACGGCTTTTTTTCTCAATCAGAAACACTCCCGCACAGTCATGGGATATTTTCGTTCACATGGAGAAGGCATTCGGGGCCAGGGTGGCCCATACCAACCGTGTACCTCTTGGAGGCGCTTTCCCGACCACCCAGTGGAAGCCGGGTACCTATGTTACGGATGACGTAAAGCTTGATCTTCCGGACGATCTGCCCCCGCAATGGAGGCTCTACGTTGGCCTGTACAACAGAACGGGACGATTGAGCATTCTGCAGGGACCGCAGGACGGGCGAAAGCGCGTGAACGCCGGAGTCATAGAAAAGGCTGAATAATCAGGGCGTTGATTTCTGAAGAGTCCGGATCTCCGGCAGGGAGTTTCAGTCTATGTCGGAAATCTCACCATCAATGTACTCGGAGATGGTTTCGAAGGAATCGATGATCCTGGAGCGCCTGCAGCCCCATACATCGCATACGTGGATTACGTGCGCCTCATCCAGCGACGGGGACAGGTAAATCTTTCTGAGCGCCCCTCCGGAAGAACAGCTGCACCTGGCACTTACGGGGAGCTCGATTTTACATACGGGACACCGTAGGCTCAGGCGCTGCCCTTTTTTAAAAGTCGGACCCACCTTCGAGGCATCTCCATGGATCGGGCTGAGTTCAACGAGACCTTCCTTTTCCCCATCGCTCACGAAGATTGAGATTCCCGGGAATCCGTCAAATTCATGATGCCCCACTCCCACGAGGTTGTGTCCGTTGGGGCAGAAAACCTGGGTGACCAGCATTAATACGTCGTCCTGTATGGCGATGCCCGAGTCCGGAGACGGTGGGGCCTCACTCGTACGCAGTCTCGATTTCTGTACATCTTTTTTTGACATTGCTGCCTCCTGTCTGGCACGGGCCCGTCAGTGAGTCATCATATCACGGTGTATGAAGAAAAAAGCAAGCTCTAATCATGCCGCTTGAATGAATATGATTATTTTCTCGGAAACAGGCTTTTATTGACCATAGTGCCCGGGTTTATGAGGAACCGTCCTCTTCCTCGGAAGAGGCCTCTTCGTCGGAAGCATCAGGGGCCTTTTCACCTTCAGAGGGAAGGCTTTCCACTCCGCGCAGCTTTTTCTGTATGGCCCTTGTTCTGACCCCTGTCTGATCTATGGTGTTTGATGCCGCGTCCAGCTGTTTCTTTACCTTTGCAAGCACATCGCCGAACTTGCCGAATTCGGCCTTTACTCCAGAGAGTATCTCCCATACTTCGCTCGATCGTTGTTCAATTGCCAGGGTGCGGAAGCCCATCCGCAGGCTGCACAGAAGCGCAGTCAGAGTGGAAGGCCCTGAAATAACGACGCGGAAGTTTCTCTGGATTTTTTCCATCAGGCCGCTCTGCCTGAGAACCTCGGCATAAAGTCCCTCGGTGGGCAGAAACATTATTGCAAAATCCGTTGTGGTGGGCGGAGCGAGGTATTTGTCCGAAATCTCTCTGGCGGATTGCTCAACCTGACGTGCGAGGGCAGCCGCGGCAGTTTCAACCGCTTCCCTGTCGGCTTTTTCCGCCGCGTCCATGAGCCTCAGGTAATCCTCCTGGGGGAACTTCGAGTCTATGGGAAGCCAGACGCTGGAATCGGGACTGTCCCCGGCGCCCGGAAGCCTTACCGCGTATTCAACGCGCTGGTTTGATCCCTGTTTTGTCTGCCTGTTTTTTTCGTACTGGCCCGGAGCGAGTATCTCCTCCAGTATTGCACCGAGCTGAACTTCGCCCCATGTTCCCCGGGCCTTTACATTCGTAAGCACACGCTTGAGATCACCCACGCCCTGGGCGAGATTTTGCATCTCACCGAGTCCGCGCTGAACTGACTCAAGGCGCTCGCTCACGATTTTGAAAGACTCTCCAAGACGTTTTTCGAGCGTAACCTGGAGCTTCTCATCGACCGTCTGCCGCATCTGATCCAGTTTTTTCTCATTGGTTTCCCTCAACGCTGTGAGTTGCTCCTCGAGTTTTTCGCTCAGGTGCATGATGCGGGATTCGTTTGACTCGGTCAGTTCTCTTATCCGCTTTTCCACGGATTCCAGGTTGTCACGCTCAAGTTTTCCGATTTCGCTTATGGTCTTTATTACGGACCCGGTCGATTCCTTCTGGACCCTGGACACTTCTTCTCTCAAATCCTTCGCCGCCCTGCCGGACTCTTCCCTGCCCGCGCGCAGTTCCTCCCGAATGCCCTTTGCGCTGTCTCCCGATGCGGCGGCGGATATTTTTCTGAAAAGTTGGACGAGAATTACGATGCCTGCCGCAGATAAAAAAAGAAGAATTCCAGTTGCAAAATCCATTAGTCTGGGTCCTTTTTTCTGTTTCCCTATCCAACCACATAAACGGCCGTTGTGCCATAGTGCTGTTTAGCTGGCATTTTTCACAATTTGCGTGTGGACCCGCCGTCGCAGGGCCTTCGGCGTGCAAGCCCCCGGCTGATAACTGGTATCTGGCGGAGCCCTGACAGGGCGAGGACTGTTTGAGTCGTCGCGCCATGTTCGAGTTCCGCAGCGACCGAAGGAAGCGAGGACTGTTTGAGTTGTCACACCATGTCCGAGTTCCGCAGCCCGGAAGGGTACTGCCAGATACTAAGGCCCCCAGGCAGGCCGTGTTCTTATTTATTCAGATTTGTTTGCGGCTTCGAGCTGCTCCGCGACTTCAGCGGCGAGGTCGTGCTTGCGCTTCTCGATGCCTTCCCCCACTTCCCATCGTACAAACCTTCTGATGGAGATGTTCTCTCCCAGCTTCGCCACCAGCTCACTGCGCAGCTGCTCGATGGTCTTCTCCGTGTCTTTGACGGACTTCTGGGTCAGGAGACTGTTCTCTTCCTGCCACTTTCGCATCTTTCCCTCGACTATCTTGCCGAGTATTTTTTCGGGCTTTCCCGATTCCTTTGCCTGTGCAAGAAAAATCTCGTTCTGCTTCGCCCTGTCCGTCTCGTCGATTTCGTCACCCGAGAGATACTGCGGGTTCATTGCCGCGATGTGCATGGAAACATCTTCAACAAAAGTGAGAAAATCCTCGTTGCGCGCCACAAAATCGGTCTCGCAGTTCACCTCTACCAGAACCGCGATCCGGCCCCCGCCGTGAATGTAATGGCCGATGATGCCCTCTGCAGCAATGCGGCCCGATTTTTTCGCCGCTTTTGCAAGACCCTTTTTCATCAACTCCTCGACGGCCTTTTCCGTGTCACCGCCCGAGGCTTCAAGCGCACGCTTGCAGTCCATCATTCCCGCTCCCGTGCGTTCCCTAATTTCCTTTACCATCTGTGCACTGATAGCCATTTTTATTCTCCTGTAAAAGATCTTTCCTACTGCGTTTCTTTCGTTGACGCCGCGGGTCGAATCGGCCTGGCCGGACGGGCGAAGTCCACCCTGGGCCCGGCCTCACGCGACCTGCCCTCTTCCCTTCTTGAAACCATCGAGCCGTCCTTGCGCCTGCGTTCTCCCTCGAGACATGCATCAGCGATGCGGCCGGCGACGAGCTTTATCGCTCTTATGGCGTCGTCGTTGCCCGGGATCGGATAATCTATCGGATCCGGGTCGCAGTTCGTGTCAATCAGGGCGATGATGGGAATTCCCAGCTTCCTCGATTCCCTGATGGCAATGTCCTCTTTAAGTGAATCAATGATGAAGACGGCTGCCGGAAGGGCTTTCATTCCCTTTATTCCGCCCACGTGCTCCTCGAGCCGGTCGAGTTCCTTTTTCAGCTTGAGGGTTTCCTTTTTTGATATGGCGTCAACGGTTCCGTCCTCGAACATCTGTTCAATGGACTTCATTCTCTCGAGCGCCTGGCTGATGGTTACGAAATTCGTCAGCGTACCGCCGAGCCAGCGGTTGGTAACATAAAACATGCCCGCTCTTCCGGCTTCCTCACGCATGATGTCCTGGGCCTGACGCTTGGTCCCGACAAAGAGAACGTGCCCGCCCTTTGAGACGGCATTTGCAACGAATTCATATGCCTTTGCAAAAAGTTCCGCCGTAATCTGCAGGTTGATGATATGAATTCCGTTCCGGGCGCCGTAGATGTAGGGCCTCATTTTCGGATTCCATCTCTTTGTCTGATGGCCGAAGTGAACGCCTGAATCGAGAAGATCCCGCATGCTTACGGCCTGGCCGGTCTCGCGTTCGAATTCCTTTTCGTCCTTTGTGGTTTTATCTTCCGCTGCAGCTTCAGCGGTGGCTTCCGGTTTCGTGGGTGTTTCTGCAGCTGAAGGGGTGGATGCCGCTGCATCCTTTTCAGCGTCAGCAGTTTCTGTTTCCTTTTTTTCGTCTGGTGTGGATTCCGGTTCTGTACCGGTTTTTTCCTGATCGGTCATGTATGCCTCCCTTGGTTGATGCCTCCGCTCCATCTGCAGGGGACTGAATCCCGTCAGCACCTCCCTTGCAGTACGGCCAGGAGCGTGTGTATTACCCGCCACCATCGGCAGGGACCGAAACACATAGCACGGCAAAATAAAGAATACAATATCAAAGGAAGGGGCGCAGGGTTGATTCGAAGCGTCCCGAATCGTTTCAATTTTGTAATCGTAGTAAGGGCGGTTCGCGAACCGCCCTTGCATCATAATCACTATCTAACTCTATAATATCATAACGCAATTAGCCCAATAAACACTTTGTTGCGCCGTTTGCGCCCGGCGCAATAATTAGTTTGCAATATTTGCCATACTAAGAAATTGATACCCAAATGAGCTTTTAATTGATAAATTAACAACATTATGGCTGATTTGCTATCAAATTGATACTAAAATGCTATTTTTACTATGAATTTATCAATTTCAAAATTTCCCAAACCAGCGGCGCAACAATTTCCCTCCCGGGCAGTTCAGGGACTTCAGGCCGGTTTTGTCACGCCCGCGGCCTGGTTTTTCTGAACAGGCTCATTTGCCGTTAAAATTTGTTGACTTGCTTAGACTGACATGTCAGTCTAATTTTTCTTTGAGCTTGGAACAGGCAGGAATCGTAAGAGGAAAATCGGCAGTAAATTAAATAATATCAACAATATGGAGCTTGCGTCATGCAGAAGAAATACATGGGCGTGGACCTCGGGGCCCTCTATCTTAAAATCGTAGTACTGGATGAAAAGGCCGAGGTCGTAAATAATCTGTACCTCCCGCATAACGGCCGCCCTTTCACGACACTTCAAAAAACGCTTAAGGAAATGAACCCGGGGCCCGTGTGCTTATGCATCACGGGAGCTAACACGGATCTGCTGTTACAGGCGGGGGCACACGAAGTCGATCCGGTTCAGGCCACAGTAAAGGCGGTCGTTCACACAATCGGACCCGTAAAAAGCATCATCGACGTAGGCGGCGGGTCGCTCACCCTCATCGAGCTGGACGAAGAGGGGAATTTCCTCAACTACATGACAAACTCGCTGTGCGCCGCGGGGACGGGCAGCTTTCTCGATGAGCAGGCGGAGAGGCTGGGAATTTCCTACGACGAGCTTTCTTCTTTTTCCGTAATTGAAGAGCCACCGACAATAGCCGCACGCTGCACCGTGTTCGCAAAGAGTGATCTCATACACCGTCAGCAGGAGGGATGCACTAAAGAAGAAATGTGGTCCGGCCTCTGCCGCGGCCTGACGAACACGATCCTGCAGACCCTGTTCAAGGGAAGGCCTGTACAGGGAAGGACCGTGCTCGCCGGCGGTGTGAGTCAGAATCTGGAAGTCGTGCGATGGCTGGACGAGCTGACGGATGCCGAGATGATTCACATGCCCGACGCACACACTGCAGGAGCCATGGGCTCGGCCCTGCTTGCCATGGAGGTTGAGCCGGAACCCGGGGACGTGCTTGAAATGCTCTCAGAGGCCCTTGGCCCGATTGCAAAAAGCCAGAGGCCTTCGCAGCTTCCGCCTCCTTCCGACAGGCGGCCGCTGGAACTCGTGCACTCGAAATTTCCCGACTTTTCGGTTGCTGAAGACTATGTGGATGCCGACGACACCGAGATCCGCATAGCGCGCTGGCCGGATAAGGATGAAGACGCGCGCTTGAGCCTCGGCATCGACATCGGTTCAACGAGCACCAAGTGCGTTCTCATGGATCAGCACGGGGAAATCCGCGCAGACCTTTACCGCAAAACGCTGGGCGATCCCATAGGAGCGACCAAGCTGCTTTTCAAAGCGCTGAAGTCGATAGAAGAAAAAAAGGGAGTGCAACTCAACATAACCTCATGCGGAACGACCGGATCCGGAAGAAAGCTGGTCGGTTCGATTACGGGTGCGGACGCCATAGTGAACGAGATCTCGTGCCATGTGACCGGAGCCATGAACATCGATCCGGAAATAGACACAATTTTCGAGATCGGCGGCCAGGATTCCAAGTACATGCATACGCGCAGCGGGAGGATTCATGATTCCAACATGAACTACGTCTGCGCTGCAGGGACAGGATCCTTTGTCGAGGAACAGAGCAAGAAGCTCGGTTTCAAACTGCAGGATGTGGGTGACACCGTCATGGGAATAATTCCCCCGCCCACATCCGACAGGTGCACGGTTTTCATGGAGCAGGACGTGCACAAACTCATCCGGCAGGGGTACAGCCGCGAGGAGGCAATGGCCGGTGTCATGCATTCAATCGTGCGCAACTACCTTACCAAAGTCGTGGGCCGCAGGCACATATCGCCGCGCAAGGTGTTTTTCCAGGGCGCCACCGCGCGCAACAAGGGTCTTGTGGCCGCCTTCGAGAACCACCTGAACGTGGAAATAGTCGTCTCGCCCTACTGTCATCAGATGGGATCAATCGGCGTCGCCATGCTGGCCCAGAAAAAGGTCGGCGCTGGCGATACCAGGTTCAGGGGGCTGGGACTCGTAGACCGTGAGATAAAGCTCACGCACGAGGTATGCGAGCTGTGTGCGAACAACTGCAGGATTACGTTCGCCGCAATCGACGGCTTTGATGAGAATCCCTCCTGGGGATACATGTGCGGTCGCGATCCGGAAGAAAAGACCATGCGGCGCTCACCCGAATACGAGGTTGTCAGAAAAAGGATGCGCATGTGGAGGAAGGCGGGCCGCGGCGGTCCAAGAGTGGACAAACGCTCTCCCGTGGTGGGTATACCGCGCAGCATAATCAACTACACCTTCCTGCCTCTGTGGCAGAGGTTCTTCAACGAGCTGGGATTCCAGGTGCGCATATCGGGCGAGAGCGACGATGAAATCAAGCAGCGGGGCCTTGCAACCGTCGGCGCGGATTTCTGCTTTCCCATAAAGCTTGCACACGGCCACTGTCATCAGCTGGCCATGGAAGAAGGCGTGGATTTCATCTTTCTTCCCACTTTTGTGGCCTACGAGCCGAACTCTCATTCGACCGATACTCATTTCTGTCCCTATGTGCAGGGGCTTCCGGGTATTGTCAGAAGCGCCCTCGAAATGAACGGCATCAGGGGGCTCAGAGTGCTGTCCCCTGTCGTTGATCTCAGGAAAAACGAGCGTGTCATGGTAGGCAAGCTCTACAGAGACATCGGGGATAAGATATATCGCTCCAAATCACAGATAAGGCTTGCCTGGCACAAGGCGTGGGAAGTCCAGACAAAGTTCATGGAAGAGTGCGAGAAACTCGGCGGCGAAACGCTCAGGCGCCTGGAGGAGGAGAAGAGAAAGGCCATAGTCCTGATTGGAAGACCCTACAACATCTATGACCCCGGGGCGAATGTGGGCCTGCCGCAGAAGATAGCGGACAGGGGATACACGGTCATTCCCCTCGACTGTCTGGAATTTGATCCGTCGCTGTACAGCGACGATTTCCAGAACGTGTACTGGAGCTACGGCCAGCGGATTCTTTCGGCAATGAAGCAGGTAAAGCAAAACGATCTTCTCTACGCAATATACTTTACAAATTACAGCTGCGGGCCGGACAGCTTTCTTCTCACCTACGGCGATCAGATATCGGGCGACAAGCCTTCGCTCACGCTCGAGCTGGACGAGCACGGCGCGGATGCGGGCTATATCACGCGTGTCGAGGCCTTTCTCGACGTAATCAAAGAACACGAGCCCATTCGCGAGGATATTTCGATACAGTACCCGGACGATTCAGCAGACTCATTCAAGTCAAAAACGATATGGATACCGCCCATGCACCTTCCCGGAACCAGGTTCTTTGCAGCCGCCTTCAGGGGACATGGATACAGGTCAGAGGCCCTGCCGCCCGAGGACAGCGAGTCATTCGAGATCGGGCGATCGGTCACGCGCGGATTTGAATGCCTTCCCACTTCCACCACCATAGGCGTGCTCCTGAAGACGCTGAGGCAGATCGATGCAAAGCCGGGAGAACACGCCTTTTTCATGCCCACGGCCGAAGGCCCGTGCAGGTTCGGAAACTACGCAACCCTTCACAGGATGATTCTCAACCAGGAGGGATTCGGCGAAGTGCCCATACTGTCGCCGTCTTCCATGAACGCGTATCAGGGTGTTGACGGAAAGCTCAGGCGCATGCTGTGGCACGGCATGCTTGCGGCCGACAACCTATTCAAGATGCGGTGCAGGAAAAAGCCTTACGAAAAGCATCCGGGAAGCACTGACGATGTCTTCGAAGAAGCGACACGGCGAATGGAAAAGGCGCTGGAAAGAAAGGAAGATGTCTTTGAGGTTCTCAGGGGCGCAGCAAGGGCATTCGCCTCCATACCCGTTACAGAAGATCGAAAGCCCCTGGTGGGCGTAGTGGGCGAAATTTATGTCAGGCAGAACATGTTCAGCAATGAACACGTAATCGAAAACATAGAGACCGCCGGAGGCGAAGCCTGGCTCGCACCCATGAGTGAATGGATAATGTACACTTCGGCGCTGGCCGCGTACCACTCCTACCGCAGCCCGGCCGGCAACTTCAATGCCTGGGAATGGGCTTCGGGAAGGGTGAAGGACAGCTTCCTGTTATCTGACGAGCACAAGGCCAGGGATGCGTGCGACGCGGTTCTCTTCGACCGGCATGAACCCCCGATAAAGGAGATTCTCGAAGCCGGCGGCAGGTATGTGCCCATGGAATTCGAGGGAGAAGCCATACTAACGCTTGGAAGGGCCGTGGGCTTTGCGCGGCAGGGTGCCGCGCTCGTGGTGAACTGCTCACCCTTCGGATGCATGCCGGGCGCGATAACGGCCGCTTGCTTCAACCAGCTTCAGCAGGAGCTGGGCATACCGATTGTATCCATGTTCTACGACGGGGAGGGAGACCTGAACCGCAGGGTCCGCGTCATCGTGGCCAACATAAGGTCAAATCTGGGGCTTCCCCCGGTGCAGAAGGCTCATAGCCGAGATCACGCATGGCCTCTCCGTGCGTGATGTGCCGGTGGCGGCAAAGGATGAATATGGAGGCAATCAGTGGTGTACCGGCCCCGGGTGCCAATAATACTTGAAGGGCAATTACTTCGGGAAAGCCATCCTGGTCAGCGCGTCGACAAGCCGATCCCGGAAACGCGCGAGATCTTCCTTGGAAACCGGAATGAGGAGTCCCTGGAGTCTGCCGGACGTCCGGATTTGCGAAAGCGTATAGGCCAGCGTGGCCGGTGTGAGCCCCCCGTCCTTGCGCTGCGCGTCATTCAACAGGTCTAAAAGATTCACGCCGTTTTTCTCGATGAAATACAAATCGATTAAATCCTTCAGCTCGGAGCGTCCTACAACAGCGCACAGCTTGTTCGCCGTGATTTCCCGTACCGTGTCCACTCGGAGTCCCTCGATGACGGGTTTCTCCTGATCGAGTTGCTCGACTGTTTCGTGCACCATATCGAGAACCATCTGTTCCTCGCCGCGGGTAAGAAGATATCGGCGGAAGCCGGTGCCGGATCGCAAGACGGATACTTCGAGTGCGAGTTCCAGTGCCACGTGGCGCACCACCACGTCTGCGGAATCAAAGGCATGAAGTCTGTTAGTGAAAAGATCGAGGTCCTGGGAAACGCGATGCCCCAGGTAGAACTCGCCGAGCGCCGATCCGCCAGTAAGGTAGAAGTCGGGCATGTCCTTCTGGAGTCGATCCAGAAGAAGCCTCTGAATATCCGACAGGATCCCCCGACCTTTACGGGACAAGTCCTTGTCTTTTCCAGGCATCGAACAGAAACTCCCAGAAGCCACGCCGACGGCCGAGGCGTGGCGCGATTCGGGGCCAGGCGTCCATGATCTGTTGCACGGTGGTAAAATGCCACACCTGATCGTCTCGCGCCTCGCGAAGAATTTTTGCCAGGAGGGGAATTCGATCGGCATCGTCTCCTTCGGAAATACATCGCTGCATGTCGCGGATGGAAAGACCTTCATCCCAGAGAAAGCCGGGACGTCGATCAAGGTCATTCATGTCCGCAGTCATGGGTTGTGGCATGGTTCACCTTCCTTCAACTCCAAACATAAAAATAGCTCAAAAAAAGACCATTCGCAAACGTAGTTTTCATCTTTGACTATGAAACACGATGTACTAGACTTTTTACCGGTGACACATGAAGCGCGATGCCAGACCTGTTGCAAACCCCGTTGTAGTCCTGAGGGAAGAGTTCGATGACTGGGCCGTGCTGTTCGACCCGGACACGGGTGACGCATTCGGCCTGAACCCCACCGGCGTCATCGTGTGGAAGCACCTGGACGGATCTCACACTGCGGACGACCTGCTCGACGTCATCAGGTCCAGCTGCACGGACGTCCCGGAAACCGCTAAGGACGAAATCATGGAACTGCTCGAAAGCCTGGTTGAAAAGGGTCTTGCCGGGTTCAGGCTGGAAAAGAATCCCTGAAAATGAAAATCATGCGAACGCCGAGGTCGGTGGAGATCTCGATCACGACAAAGTGCAACCTTCGCTGCACTTACTGCTCTCATTACTCCAGCGCCGGTGACGTTCATAATGATTTCCCGGCGTCCGGATGGCTCGATTTCTTTGACGAGCTCGGGCGCTCGAGCGTGATGAGCGTGACCCTGGGAGGAGGCGAGCCCTTTATCCGGAAGGATTTGAACGAGCTTATCGAGGGCATTGTAAAAAACCGCATGCGCTACAGCCTGCTGAGCAACGGCTCGCTGATTACAGATGAAGCAGCAGCCTTTATCGCGGGCACGGGCAGGTGCGATTCAGTTCAGATCTCAATCGACGGTTCATGTCCTGAAACCCATGATTCATTAAGGGGCGCGGGCAGCTTCAAAGGAGCCGTCCGCGGAATCGATATTTTAAGAAAACACGACGTGCCCGTTATCGTGAGGACGACGATTCACAGGTACAACCTGGACGATCTCGAGGCCCTTGCATCGTTTCTACTGGACGAGCTGCAACTGGAAGATTTTTCAACCAACTATGCTTCGTTCATGGGTCTTTGCAGGTACAGGGCGGACGAGATAAGCCCGGACACGCGGGAGCGCACGCGGGCCATGAAAGTCCTCAGTGACCTGAACAGAAAATACAACGGCCGCATCACGGGAACGGCGGGGCCCGTGGCTGAATCAACGGCGTGGCGTGAGATGATGCTGGCATCGCGGCGGCGCGACAGGGAGGTGCCCGGCGGAGGGCGACTTTCCGGCTGCAACGGTGTCATGTCCAGTCTCGCAGTCAGGGCGGACGGCATGATGGTACCGTGCAGCCAGATCAGCCACATCGAGCTCGGGCGCATATGCGAACAGGATCTGAAGGACGTGTGGCTCAATCATCCCGCGCTCGAAAGGCTCAGGCGAAGATCAGAAACAAGCCTTAAGGAATTTGAGTTCTGTAAGGATTGTGAATTCATCGATTTCTGTACGGGCAACTGCCCGGCGCTTGCATACACACTGACCGGGGAAGAGAACCACCCGAGCCCTGATGCATGTCTCAGGAGATTTTTAGAAGACGGGGGCAGCCTGCCTGATGAAGAGGTGTAAAGAAAGCGAAAGCGGACGCCCGCTTGCCGCGGAAAGCGGACGCCCGCTTGTCGCGCTTTATTTTTACATCACGGGCGGGTGTAACCTGAACTGCCGCCACTGCTGGATAGATCCTGAATACACGGGAGAAACAAGAGCGAGTGCACAGCTGGACTCTGGGCTTTTCAAGCGCATAGTCGATCAGGCTCTCGGCCTCGGCCTCGAGGGTGTAAAGCTGACGGGGGGCGAACCTTTATTACATGATGACATGAGTCTCTTTCTTGAAACAATCCGCTTGAAAAAACTGGATCTCACGGTAGAGACAAACGGCGTACTTCTGACCCCCCAAATGTCGCAGCAGATAGCGGCCTGCGGCTCCCCTGATGTATCAGTGAGCCTGGACAGCGCTGATGAAGCCACGCATGAATGGATGAGGAGAAAGCGCGGGTGTTTCAGAAAAACCATAACCGGAATCGACAACCTTGTGAAAGCGGGCATAAGCCCGCAGATCATCGTGTCAGTTTTCAGAAGAAACAGGCATCAGCTCGAAGATGTCGTACGCCTTGCCGAAGACCTCGGCGCTTCATCGGTAAAGTTCAATGTCACTCAGCCCGTTGCAAGGGGAAAGAGCATGCACGAAGCCGGCGAGACCCTCGACATCGAGGAACTTGTGGAGCTTGGTAAATGGATGGAGGGTGAGCTGGCAGAATCGAGCAGCATCAGGATAATAAGCCACAACCCGCCCGCCTTCCGTCCCATGGGCAGGATGTGGGGGCTCAGGGGAGACGGATGCTCCGAGTGCGGAATACTCAACATCCTCGGAGTGCTTCACGATGGTTCATACGCCCTGTGCGGAATAGGGCGGACCACGCCCGGGCTTGTTTTCGGAAACGCGGCCGAAGATGAACTTGCGCGGGTATGGAATGAAAACCCTTTCCTTGAAGAGCTCAGATGCGGCCTGCCCGATCGCCTGGAGGGAGTATGCGGCAGGTGTCTTATGAAGCATCTGTGCCTCGGCAGCTGCATTGCGCAGAATTACTACCTGGCTGAATCCCTGTGGGCCCCTTTCTGGTACTGTGAGCGGGCGGCGGCAGCAGGACTGTTTCCTGCAACAAGGCGGACACCGTCCGGCAGAAACCGTCCTGAAACCGGGCGGATGACTTGAACACATCGGTTAACGTAATTACTATTAAGAGTTATGGAAGGTGGTTGACGGCTTTGCCACTTGTTTCTAAGCAGTTGTTATTGTTTGTTTATATCCCTAGCTGAAGGTTATAATGAATTCGAAGCCCCGCAAGAAAATCAGATATGAAAAACCCGCACTTGTTGGTTTTTCCACAATAAATGCCCATGGCCAGCACTGCCAGCCAGTGGGCAGTGCCCCGTCCGGCACGACAAAATGCCAGGTCGGAGGAGCGGCCGCAATGAAATGTGACGCAGGAGGACTCGCAGGGGGCAAATGCAAGGACGGGGCCACGCCTGCGTGATATTTCCGCATGTCGCTTATTAATAAAACTCAATCATGATGATGAGAACATATTCATTAAATATTTTTGAGCCGTATGCAATCCGGATTTCATCGGAGCAGAGCCTCGCTTCCTGGCTTGAAAAGCTTGCGTCCATCATGGGCCTCGATTCATGTGAGAATGACGAAGACTGTGAAAGCAAGGACGCGGGTCTGATCATGTTCGTGAACAGAGACCATGAATGTGAGTATCCGTTCGACAGGGAAAACTCCCGCTGGAAATCGCTGTGTCTGAAAAACCTTGATATCTGGAGAAACGATTCCAGCCCGGATGTCTACATAGAACTGAAACGGAATAACGAAAGCACCAAAATAATAAACATGAACTGCTCAATGCTTCCGGTCTATGATCGTGCCGCGTCCTGCGGCGGACTGCCGTTTCACGCAGGCCTTGTCGGGCTTGATGGAAAGGGATTCCTTCTCGCTGCCGACGGCAACACGGGCAAGACCACGAGCTGCAGCCGGCTGCCTAAGTATTTCTCGCCCATGAGTGACGATGAGACCCTTGTAATGAAAAAGGAAGAGAGAAGTTACGCAGCGCATCCATTTCCCACCTGGAGCGATCACGTGTGGAAACGCACGGACAGGACATGGACCGTAAACGAATCCGTGCCTCTCGATGCCGTGTTTTTCATTCATCAGTCAGAAGCCGACGAACTTGTCCCGTTGGGCGAGGGCGAGAGCGCGGCCCTCATAAGCCGTTCGGCGGGCCAGGTTTATGAAAAATTTTTCTGGCAGGTGGATGGTGATACCGGCGGGAAAACGAGAAAGCGCCTGTTCACCAACGCATGCGCGTTCGCTTCCAGCGTGCGTTCATACCGCCTCGGCGTAAGCCTCGAAGGCGAATTCTGGAAACTTATTGAATCCGTTCTTGCGCAACAGGAGCCGAGGTCTTGAAATCACACATGAACTATGTCGGTCCAAGCATGAGGCCCGTGTTCAGGCCGGGCGACGGTCTTGTTATAAAGCCGTATCGCAGAGGCAGGATAAGGGTGGGCGACGTTGTAGTGTTCCGGCCGCAGGGAGAGCGTCATCAGGTGGTTCACCGCGTTGTCTCCATTGATTCGTCCGGAATAAGCACAAAGGGCGACGGCAACGAAAAAGAAGACGCTTGTAAAATCCACTCCGCAGACATTGTGGGCAGAGTCGAATCCATCAGGCGCGGCAGCGGTACGGGCAGGATCAGAGGAGGCATTAACGGACGGATTCAGGGGCACCTGGCCGGGATGCTGGGCACAATGGACAGGATGATATCACGAGTCCTTCATCCCGTTTACGAGGTACTGTCCGGAAGGTTCGTTTTTCTTGTTCCCGGAAACCTGAGGAAGAATTTTGTAATTATTGAAAGACCGCATGGAAAAGACATTCATCTCCTCATCGGCAGCCACCATATCGGGCACTGTCCGGCCGGGCAGAACGGGTGGCGAATACGAAGACCCTTCCGACTGTTTGTGGATGAAGAACTCCTGCCCTCACCGGATGAAATCAGTTTGAACGATTCCGCTCTTACTTACTGAAAGTCCAGCAGAAGGAATGCTCCATGTCCGGCATGGTCAGTGTGAGCTCCATGCTGTCCCCCGGCTTTATCCGAACGCCCCCTGTCGAAAAACACATGACGCCCTGCACGACCACGAACCGATCGCTTCCCTGCGGCTGTTGCCTGAGTTCGAGTCCCTCGACCGTACTTCCGGGCGGAATCCTGGGCCTGTAAGCCGCATGAACTTCGGAAACCATGAACACGGTTCCCTCGTCCCTGAGTTTTACCCGTGTGCCGCTGATATTGAGACGCGGATTGAACACGCTGAATCCCTGAGCCGCAAGTTCTTTTTCAACAGGGTTTTCAGGATCCGGCAGGCTGACGCGGGATTCAAAACACACCGTACCGTCGCTTATCCTGCTTAAGGCGGCGTAAGATTCGATTTCGCCACCGTATTCGTAAACTATGCCCCTTTTTGCGGCAATTCTGGGAACATCTCCCGACCACAGAATCGTTGTTTCGAGGGGGGGTGCGTTATCAGCAGAAGGAAAGGCAACCTCCCTGCATTTGTCGGCACATCCGCAAATGACAATCAGGGCGCATAATGCAGAAATCACATTCAGGACTTTAACGTAAGGGCGCCGGGGAACAGGATTTTGCAGAATATATCCCATACTTTAAATGTGTAGTCTAAAAGCCGTTATGTCGAGCATATAATGGATCTTTTCCGGCCGCGGGAGCTTTTCCCGCCTGCGCCCGGCATGTTCACGGCAGCAGGATGCGCCTTTCAACCTTCTGATATTGCGGCAGATCCCACCAAGGGCCGCCGTCTTTTTCGACCTCTTTCCAGAAATCCTCGGTATATGTTTCACAGCACAGCCTAGCCCTGCATTCAGGGCACCAGCCCGTACATACATCGGTTCCTTCGGGATTGAAGATAGCTGCCTCCGGACAGATGCCGGAAACCGAAGCCTGCGTTTTCATGACCGCCTCCTTTTTGAGTGCAAAAAGCGTTTACACTTTATCGGAGCCTGGAGGGAAAAAGTTGCATGCTAAAATGCATTTTTCTGATATTTTTTTTAATGGCTGCCTAAAAAATGATTGATTCAGGGTTGTTATCGGCTTAGTACTGCCGAAGTAGACAACGGGCATGCTGGCCCATATACTCCTGCAGATGATAAGAGCATTTATTATAAGAAGATATAAATTCATTATTGCCGTTCTCGCTCTCATTCTTGCAGCCTACCTCGCCTACATCAGACCTTTGACAGGCGGACTTTCCGAATCATCAAACACTGCCGTTGACGAGGCCGTAAGCTCGATCGCTTTCAGGTCCGGCGATCTCGAGAACCTGCGCATTCTGTACCGCGTGATCTACCTGGTGCAGCAGCGGTATCTCGATGCTTCCAGAATTGATTCGAAAAGAATGCTGAGCAGGGGGTTGAGTGCCATACAGAGGGAGATTCCCGAGGTTATGGTCAACGGGACGGAAGAAGGGAAATTCGTTGACCTGCGCGTGAACAGCGAACTCAAACGTTTCAGGCTCGCTGACGTTGCAAGTCCTCCGGCAATGCTCAGCAGATTCAAGGAAATATTTACTTTTATAAAGAAAAATCTGAAAGACACGGAAATTGACCTGAACGATATTCAATACAGTGCCATAAACGGCATGCTGCTTACACTGGACCCGCACACCGTGCTTTTAACGCCCAAGGTCTACAAGGAGATGAAACTGGGCACAAGGGGAGAATTCGGCGGCCTGGGCATTGTAATATCAATACGCGACGGGCAGCTCACTATCATATCACCCATTGACGGCACTCCTGCTGCAAAGGCGGGCCTGAAGCGCATGGACAGGATTGTGAAGATAGGCGAGGAATCCACGGTGAACATGTCCCTTACCGAGGCCGTAAACCTGCTCAGGGGGAAACCGGGAACGAGCGTGAGCATCTGGGTAAACAGAAAGGAGTGGGACGAGGCAAGGCGCTTTGACATCGTCCGCGCCATAATCCACATCGAGAGCGTTGAATCCGTAATGTTGAAGGATCATGTCGGTTACGTGAGAATAAAGAATTTCCAGCGCAACACGGCCCCCGACCTGCGCATCCACCTGAAGAAGCTGCGCGAGAAGAAGATGAAGGGACTAATACTGGATCTGAGGAACAATCCGGGAGGGCTTCTGGAATCCGCTGTCGATGTGGCCGACCTTTTTATTGAAAAAGGGCCCATAGTAACCACTGCGGGCCGTAATCCGGCTGACAGGGATGTTAAAAGAGCGCGGGCCGGGATCACCGAGCCGGAGTATCCCGTTATATGCCTCGTGAACGGGGGCAGCGCGAGTGCATCCGAAATCGTATCGGGCGCAATTCAGGCGACGGGCAGGGGCCTGATCGTTGGAGAGCCCACTTTCGGCAAGGGATCGGTTCAGGTTCTTTATGACTTTGACGACGGGTCCGCTCTCAAGCTCACCATCGGCCAGTACCTGACACCGGGGGATATTTCGATTCAGCTCACCGGCGTGCAGCCGGATATCCTTACCAGGGCCGTGGTGGTGCACAAGGATGGAGTGGACATTGAACCGGATGAATATGAATTCAAGGAAAAGGACCTGTCCGATCACCTCGAAGGCGCAGAGGAGAAGACAAAGCCCCCGGATCAGGAACAGGTTGCCTACCTGTATGTTGACCCGGACACTGACAAGGCTGATGCAGCCGGCGACGCGGAAAAGAAAAAGGACGGGGATGAAAGCGAAGAGGAAAACGGAGGGGAAGTCGAAGATGAATTGAAACTCACGGTAAAGCAGCTTGAGCCGGATTTTGACGTTCAGCTTGCCCGGGAACTGATTTCGAATTCGCTGAAAAAGCGCAGCAGTCTTGACACTGAAAAACTGAAACCGATTCTGGAAAAGATCCGTGACAGGGAAGTAATGCGCATGTCAGAGGCCCTTTCGGGCATGGGCATAAACTGGGAAAAAGGAAAAAATAGAGAATCCGCAGAGCTTTCGGCCGGGCTGGTGCTTGTTGACGAAACCGGGGCCGTTGCCGGAAAAACCTGCCGGCTGAGAGCAACCGTAACAAACAACGGCCCGGGCACCGTGTACAGGCTCAGGGCCACGAGCAGATCTGATAATGTCCTGTTCCAGGACAGGGAATTCGCCTTCGGTATGCTGAAAGCGGGCGAGACCAGGAGCTTTGATGTTTCCGTCAAGGTTCCCGAAAGCTTTCTTTCCAGGGTGGATGACGTGAGCCTTGCCTTTCTGGAAGCTTATGAGAGAACACCTTCGGATACTATTACAAGAATCAAGATCACGGGGCTCGGAAGGCCGCGTTTCTCGGTGTCGTACGGAATCTTTGATCACAGAGGCGGCAACTCGGACGGTCTTCTTCAGAAAGACGAACGCGTGCAGATGGACGTGAACGTATGCAATAAAGGATCAAATCCGTCCATTGCAACGCATGTGTTTCTCAGAAACCGGTCGGACAAATCACTTTTTATACACAAGGGAAGGGCCGACCTGGGGAAACTCGAGCCCGGTGCGTGCTCAGACACACAGTTTGATTTCGAAATACGCACTGGACTGGAATCCCCTGAGCTCAGAATGGAACTCGAAGTGGGCGACCCGGAGCTGCAGCACTGGTTCAGGCAGGACATCAGGCTGCACGTAAGTCCTCCCGGAGAGGTACCCAAAGCACTGGGCGGGAAGGTTCTCGTTTCGGCCGGCGCATCGTTTTATGAAAGACCGGATGATAAGTCCGGCGTCATCGGCATTGCGGGGCCGAAGGCTTCGTTTGAGGTCATGGGCATCAGCGGCCGGTATCTTCTCGTGGTGCTTGATGAGGAAAAGACCCTGGGCGCCTTTGTGAAACAGGAAAGCACAACTGAGTTCGAAGGCGACGTGGCGCGGGAATGGGAAAGGGCCGGGGGAAATACGGCGCCCGTTATAGAATTCGATTCTCCCGTTCCCCTTGTCGTCCGTTCAGACAGGATTACGGTCGGCGGTGAGGCCACGGACGACGAGGAAATAAGAGAAGTCTTCATCTTTGCGGGCGATGACGCCAATCTTCCATCAAGTCTCTATGAGGACAAGGTTTACTACACCACGCAGGGAGCAGGAAGCGGAAGAAAGCTTCTCGCTTTCTCGGCAAAAGTACCTCTTGAGCTGGGTTCCAATTACATTACCATCGTGGCCCGTCACGGAGGCCTGGAAGAGACTCGCCACTATGCCATAATCAGGCGGGACGATCCGCAGGGTGTTGCATATTTCAGGCCCGGTACGGGAAGATCAGTCCCAGTTCCGGTTTTGCAGATGTCTGATACTGAAATGAATGGTAACGAATAGGAAGATATGCGCGTTTACTTTGCCTGTGCGGTTTCTTCTTCTTTTTCTTTTTCCAGCGAGGTGAGAAACTGCTTGAACCCGCCTCCTTCGAATGCCCTTAACTTTTTCAGCTGTTTGAATGTAAGATCGTGATACAGCTTCTTGTTCTTTTTCCGTATTTCCTTTTTGGCTTTCCGTCTTGCCGCCGGGTCCAGGTTCTTTGTATTTGCCATGCCTTGTTCTCCTTGAATCATCCCGCGTTCTTAGCTTTAGCGCGTGGGAAGGACTTCATAAAACCATTCAGCAATATTTGCAAGGCCATAAAATAAATTCATACAGACATTCAATTTACCAATCAAATATAAAATAGATACTCTACATCGTTATCTGTTTATAATTGTTACATTTTTACAATATCACTGACAAAAAACGCTTGTATTTATATTTATTTATTCTACATTGTGCTCAGGTACGGGCCTTGCATTCTTTCTTTTTGCTGGAAGTCTGACCTTTTTGGAGGAAAAAATGACCTTTTTTTTAAATACGAGAAAAATCGCGTCAATCGCTGTCCTGGGAGCTCTCTTTTTTATGCTTCACACTGCCGAAGCACAGCTAAAGCCAAGGGTGCTGATACTCATAGATACGTCCGGTAGTATGGCGTGGGCGCTTGACGGAGATACAAGTATATATGGCGACGGTTCCTTTGATCCTTATTTCCCGGGAACAAGCCCTCCTCATTACTGCTGCCCGGGTGATGACAGGGATGGTGATACTTTTCCTAATGATTCGAGACTATATGTTGTTAAAGAAGCATTTTCGCAAATGATTTATATGTCTGGAGATATTGAATTTGGACTTTCAGAATTCCCTCATGAGTACAGTGCGAATACAACGGGAGACGGAGCAAGGGCATGTTGGGGTTTGACGCATTATTATACTTGGAACGACACATTAACGAATAGTTATAGTGATGATTGTTTGAAAGTTCGATCCTCAAGTACTACATCCAACTATAATTGGCTTCGGGTGCCTTTTTATACAACCGCTTCGGATTACAATCCCATGCGCCTTCTCATGTTCCTGGATCATACTGAATACTGCCAGGACGCCGACTGCGGATTTTTAAACCAGTCAGAGGCCAATGCAGCCGGATCCCCATGGTCTGAATGTTATGCAGGAACAGCCCCTTACAATGATGGAGAAAGATGCTACCGGGTGCCCGCATACAATCCGGTTAACGACATCTATTCCGGACGCACAAGACAGCACCTTCGAGAAAGGGAACTAAGGGCCGACGGATCAACTCCACTCGGGGGATCAATTCAGCGCGCGGGTAATTACATGATTACGGTAAGAGATGCAGATCCTTACAGGGACTGCAGGCCCTATTTTCTGGTCGTGCTCGCCGATGGAGACTCTGATGATGGTTATCCCCAGAGCTATGTGCAGACAACGCTTAGAGCAAACAACAACATAGACTCATGGTTCATCGGTATGACTTTCAGCGCTTCGGGTTTTGATAATCTTGCCGTGGCCGGCGGGCACCCGGACCCGCTTACAAACGGTGCATGGCTTGCAAACAACCAGGAGCAGCTGACCGAGATACTTTACAACATCGTTGCAGAAGCCGTGATCGTTGAAACATGCAACGACAATGATGACGACTGCGACGGCGATACCGATGAAGGCTGCGACGATCCGGGGTTCTTCGAGCAGTGCATCCCGTGGATTGGCGACTGGTGCCCGGCCCAGGGATTGCTCGGTTACACGGACGAGGCCCACATGGACAAGGGTGAATGCGAGCACGGGCTTCTGGAATGCGTAAACGGCAGTGAAGAATGCGTGGGCGGCACAGGGCCCGAGTCCGAAACCTGCAACGGCCTGGATGACGACTGCGACGAGCAGATTGACAACGCGCTTTCATATCCGGCGCCTCCTCCGGGTGGTTCAAGCGGCGACTGCAGAAACACGACCGACTGGACCGAGCAGGGTGAATGCCAGTATGGAACCTACGTTTGCGCGGGAGTATCCGGATGGACGTGCGTGAACTACCGCCCCCCGCAGGAAGAGATCTGCAACGGCCTGGACGACGACTGTGACGGCCTTACGGACGAGGACAGCACCGACCCGGGCGAACGCTCATACGTTGCCGGAACCGGCGGGACCTGCGGCGATCCTGATCCCGAATGCGTCCCCGGCATTGTCATGTGCCTCGATCTTCAGGCGGGCTCGGGACAGAATTTCGGCCTTGGATGCTGCGTTACCAGGGGCACAAATCTTGAGTGCACCAAAGAACCCACCGGGCCTGAGCCGGAAACGTGCAATAATGCGGATGACGATTGTGATGGAGAAACGGACGAAGGTGTTCCACCCGATCCCTGCGGCACTCTCTGCTCCACCATCGTGGGCGGGTGCCCGGGCGGGACGGATTCGAACAGCAACGGCTACCTCGATTACTGCGAAGGCGCCCGCACCTGCGAGGCAGGCGGAGTATTGAGTTCGTGCACATACAGCGGCGGATCGCACCCGCCTGATACTGAGACATGCAACGCGCTGGACGATGACTGCGACGGTGATATCGATGAAGACCTCGGAAGCGTGGCATGCGGAACCGAGTGTTCGAGCATCGGAGGATGCCCTACGGGTACGGACACCAGCCCGGCCGACGGTTACCTCGACTACTGCCAGGGCACGCGTACGTGCTCGGGCGGCTCATGGGGAGCGTGTTCATTTACGGGCGGATCGGCCGAGTCGTGCAACAATGCTGATGACGACTGCGACGGTCAGATCGACGAGGGCGTTCTCAGGACATGCGGCACTGACTGCGGCACTATAGGCGGTTGCACAACTGAACAGGATACCAATGATGATCTGTATCTGGACTACTGTCAGGGTACTGAGACATGCAGTGCAGGAGTGTGGTCTGGAAGCTGCATCTACGGTCCCGGGGCACATGGCCCTGGTTCTGAAATCTGCAACGGAGTGGACGATGACTGCAACGGCGAGACAGATGAACCGGCCGATGTTTCGGATCTGCTGTGCGGCGTGACATGCGACAGCCTTCCTTACGGGTGCCCCGCGGGTACGGATACAAGCCCGGCCGACGGATACCTCGACTACTGCCAGGGCACGCAGACATGTTCGACAGGTTCATGGGGAAGCTGTTCCTTTGCCGGTGCTGAAGCCGAAGTATGCGACGGGAATGACAACAACTGCGACGGCAACACGGATGAGGGCCTTATCGGTGATCCCTGCGGCGGATGCACCAACGGATCCCAGTGTCCCGGAGGCGTAAACGAGGGCGAATGCCAGCAGGGAGTTACCATCTGCGACAACGGATCATGGAGCGGATGCTCGGGCAACGTGGATCCACAGGCTGAAATCTGTGATGAATTCGACAATGACTGCGACGGCCTTACCGACGAGGAAGATACTTCCCCCGGCCCCAACCCTTCACACATAGACTGGATTGGTGATTCGTGCACTGCCGGCGCTGGAACGGAAACATGGTGCGACGGGGCATATGAGTGCCAGGCTGGAAACCAGGTATGCGTTGTGCCTTCTCCACCAGAGGATCCTGAAGTCAGCTGCGATAACCATGATAATGATTGTGACGGGCTTACGGACGAGGCACTGAGCCAGGACTGCCCTGATCCGGGTTTTCCCAACGGAGTGGGAAGATGCAGATGGGGAAGCCTTTACTGTACCTCAGGCACCTGGACCGACTGCACCGGTCAGATAGGCCCGCAGTCGGAAGTGTGCAATGGTGAGGACGATGACTGCGACGGCAGCACGGATGAGCCATGCTCCTCCCCTGGAAGCAATCCATCATGTATTACTGTGCTCGGGGCGAACTGTGGACTGAATGAAGGTATATGCATTCCGGGCACCCTGATGTGTGTTCCTACACCCACCGGCGGATATACGATCGACTGCTGTCGGGGAGTTGACGGCAACGGATACTGCGAACCGGATGTGGGACCGAATCCTCCCGAGGTTTGCAACAACCAGGACGACAACTGCAACGGACAGACGGACGAGGGGCTGTTCAGGGACTGTGGAGCATGCCTTGCGCTGACGCCTCCATGCGTGGGCCTGTGCAAGAAGGGGACAGAGACATGCACGGCCGGCGTCTGGGGCAACTGTACTGGAAACGTGGATCCTGATACCGAGGTCTGCGACGGTTTCGACAACAACTGCAACGGTGATACGGATGAAGGTCTTTCAGGTAACGAGTGTGGAACCGAATGTTCATCAATCAGCGGCGGCTGTACTCATGAGCAGGACCTGGACGGAAACGGATTTCTCGATTACTGCGAAGGCCTGCAGAGCTGCACCGGAGGTCTGTGGCAGGGATGTGAGTACAACATGGAGTCACATCCGCCCACTATCGAGGAATGTAACGGCGACGATGATGACTGCGACGGACAGACGGATGAGGAATACCCCGAGCAGGGGCAGCTCTGCGGCCAGGAAATAGGCGAATGTCACAAGGGACACTACGAATGTGTATGCGACAATGCTCCGGATCCGAACTGTGATGTGGAGTGCGTTGATGAAGGGCTTCCGGAGGATGAAATCTGTGACAACAAGGACAACGACTGCGATGGCGTCATAGACGGCATTGAGTCTGATGAAGAATGCGGAATCGACATAGGTGAATGCGAGAAGGGAGTACTGTGGTGCATTGACGGAGACTGGGTATGCCAGGGAGGGATCGGCCCGGCGCCAGAGGTCTGCGACGGAAAGGACAATGACTGCGACGGGGAAACAGATGAGGATCTGGATGTTGAATGTCCGATCGAGGGTTCCGAATGCATAGAAGGAAAGTGCGCCGAGCCCTGCGACCCGGGCAGCGAGTTCCCGTGCCCCGCGGGCATGAAGTGCGAAGAGCATAACGGCAAGTATTTCTGTATCGGCGACAAATGCCAGGATGATGAGGACACGGGCTACGTGGCTCCCGACTGTGACGACGTTGAAGAGTGCGAGGACGGCTATGACGAGCCATGTAAATGCGAAGACGGACTGTGCGTGAGTTACTGCTACGAAAAGGTGTGCCCGGAAGATGAAGTGTGCGTGAACATTCCTCCTGATGGACAGTGTTATCCAGACACATGCTATTCGGCCGGCTGTCCTGACGGTGAAGTCTGTGTGGATGGGGCATGCGTGCCCGATCCCTGCGCTGATGTGGAATGCGCCGAAGACGAGTTCTGTCGTGACGGACAGTGCCGTGCCTCATGTGCGGACGTAGACTGTCCGGCCGGAGAAGGCTGCAGGGACGGACGTTGCGTCGACGACGCCTGCGCCGGAGTGAAATGCGTCGAGGGCTACGAGTGCATCAACGGCACCTGCCAGAAGGACGCTGAATGCGAAGGAGTTGAATGCGAATACGGCACAATATGCAGGGACGGCGAATGCGTGGATGATCCATGTCACAACATCGACTGTCCGGACGGAGAGGAATGCATCGACGGAGACTGTTATGAATCCGGTGGAATTGACCCGATAGAAGTTGATGATGAAGAAGATGATGATGACGAAGGCGATGGCAAGGCCGGAAAGGATGGCGGTCCTCCCGACACGAGCGGTGGCAGCAAGCGCGTGCTCGCCACAGGCGCGGGAGGCATAATCTGCTCGGTTGGAAACATAGGCGAGAGCGCTTCGCTCGCAGGCGGCCTTATTTTCTGTCTCATGTTTATTGGCGGACTCATAATGAGAGCGGCATATTCCCGTTCCCGCAGGCTGAAAAGCACGCTGACCTTGATGGCCATGATGGTCGCCGTTCTGATGTGGACGGCGGGCTGTAACGTTCAGCCGTACGTGTTTGGAGAAGGTGACGGATCCACGGGCAGCGATGCTGATACGTCTGCTGCGGATGGAGATTCGGACTCGGACAGTGATACTGATCAGAACTGGGATGCAGGATCAGATGCCGATTTCCCGTGCGATCCGAATGCCAAGGAAGTATGCAACAACCTGGACGACGACTGCGACGGAGAGACCGACGAGGACTTCAACCTGCAGAAGGATCCCAACAACTGCGGAAGCTGCGGCAACGTCTGCGCATTTCCCCACGCCACGGCAAAGTGCGAGGATGGGGAGTGCGCCATTCACGAGTGCGATACTCTTTATTACGACAAGAATGACAAAGTTGAAGATGGCTGCGAATACTACTGCAAGCCGGAATCAGACGATGAGGATTACTGTGACGGAATATACGAATGGAACGCCGGGGATCCGGAGGCCGTGGACAACGACTGCGACGGAGAGACCGACGAGGATCACGCTCCCGGCTCGCCCGGCCTGAACATTAACAACGATCCCGAAAACTGCGGAAGCTGCGGCCACAAATGCAACTATGCAAATGCGATTGCGGGATGTGCGAGTGGTGAATGCTTCCTGGATGAGTGTCACGACGGCTATTACGACATAGATCCGGATGCCGGATGTGAATATTACTGCGACTATCTGGGCCCGGAAACATGCAACGCAAATGACGATGACTGTGACGGAAAAATCGACAACGGCAATCCGCCTTACGGCCCCGGAGGGGGTGCTGTGTGCGGTACCACGCCCACGGGTGATCCCGACGAGGGGGCGTGCGAAGCCGGAAACATGTACTGCATCGGGGGCAGGCTCGTGTGCCAGAACTTCGTGGGGCCTGAAAAAGAAGTATGTGATGCTGTGGACAATGACTGCGACGGAGAGACAAACGAATTAGCAGACGGAGGTGTTATTTTTCAGCAGTGCGGCGGGTGCGTTGGTTTCCCGCAGTGCACGGCCAATCCCAACGAAGGCGTCTGCCAGCGTGGAATACAGACATGCAATGCAGGTGGCACATGGTCTGAATGCATCAATCATGTAGACCCTGGAAACGAGCTCACTCACCCGTGCAACGGCCTGGATGATGACTGTGACGGATTCGTGGACGAGGACGAACTGATAGGAAGCACCCAGCCGATGCGTAAGAGAACGGGCGGTGGAGCTATAATTCCCTGCGGCGGTTGCGTGAGTGCTCCCCAGTGCACGGGAGACCCGGAAGAAGGCGAATGCAGCCAGGGTGAGCAGGTGTGCTACGGAGTGTATCCTGACGGAGGACCTATCTGGGTATGCCAGGGAGATCAGGGGCCGGTGCCCGAGGAATGCAACAACCTGGACGACGACTGTAACGGCAATATCGAAACCAGCGCAAACCAGGAAGTTTCACAGCTGTGCGGTGGCTGTGATGTGGAACCACAGTGCACGGGCAATCCGGATCAGGGGGAATGCGCCCAGGGAATACAGTATTGCGAACACGGCACCTGGCAGGGATGCATCGGCGATCTGGATCCGGCTGACAGCGAGCTGTGCGACGGCAAGGACAATGACTGCAACGGGCTTGTGGACGATAACGTGAGTCCATCAACTGACGGCAGGCTGGGCCAGCCCTGCGGTTACATGGAGGGTGACTGCGTGGCCGGTACCACCGTGTGCGCGGACGGAGGCGTGAGCTGCTCCGGTGGAGACCCGAGCGGTAACCCGGAGATGTGCGGAAGAATTTCCGGCGGCACCGGGGACGAGGACTGCGACGGACAGACCGACGAAGAAAACGATATGACCGGCGGGATTTTCACCACCTGCGGCGGATGCGACACTCCGGGAGAGTGTCCCGATGGAGCAACACAGGGAAGCTGCGAGACGGGCGTGTGGCGCTGCGTGGGCGGACCGGACATAGACGACAAGCAGGTGGAATGCTGCAGGGGCATCATGGTGGAAGGGAACGGCTCGATTACGTGCATCGAGGATATAGGTCCTGCACAGGAAATATGCGACGGCAAGGACAATGACTGTGACGGTCTGACAGATGAGAATGCAGACAACCCCGGGCCCAATTCTTCCTTTGTGCCGGGTACTGATCAGGCCTGCGGTACGGACGAGGGAGAGTGCACGGCCGGAAGCATAATGTGCCTCGACCTTTCGCCCGGAGCCGGGCAGATATTCGGCCTCGGGTGCTGTGTTACCCGCGGGGCCGATCTCGAGTGCCAGACCGATATTGTCACACCGCAGGATGAAACCTGTAACAATGATGATGACGATTGTGACGGAGATACGGATGAGAGTGCCTCGGCTCCGGGAACAAACCCCTCTTACGTTGAGGCGCTGCCCTGCGGCACTGTGTGCACGGGCCTTCCCGGAGGCGGCTGCACTGGCAGAGACGTGAACCAGAACAATTATCTCGACTACTGTGAAGGCAGCCGGTCTTGCAGCGGTGGAAGCTGGCAGAGCTGTGTTTACGGACCCGGTACCCACCCTGTCGAGTCTGAAGAATGCGACCTCCAGGATAATGACTGCGACGGTCTTACGGACGACAGCCTTGCCGTTATCCCCTGCGGTACGACATGCGACAGCATCGGAGGTTGCACAGGAACCCAGGATGACGGGCCGGCGAACGGTTTTCTCGATTACTGTGAAGGCGAGCAGACCTGCTCCAGCGGCACTTGGTCTTCATGTGACGCACCCGTGTCCGAGCCCGAGGGCAATTACTCCTGCGACGACCTGGACAACGACTGCGATGGATTCACGGACGAGGTCTTTTACGCCGATGACGACGTGTTCGCCTGCGGAAATTCGTGCGCAAGCTATGAGAACTGCACGACTGATTTTCAGGATTCAAACGCTGACTGCACGGCGGGAGCCGACACAAGGACGTGCCTGGTGGACTGCGTGAGCGGAAACTGCACAATCACGGGATGCAAACCCGGATACGCCGATACTGATCAGTCAGCGCCGTGGTCGTGTACCTGCAAGATCACGAACAACGGAGTCGAACTCTGTGACGGCGAGGACAACGACTGCAACGGCAACATCGACGACGGGTTTGATTCAATGCCCGAAGTTTGCGACGGCGTGGACAATGACTGCGACGGCGCAACGGATGCGGATGATACGGGATCGCAGTCCGGAAACAAGGGAGACGGGCTCAGTACACCCGACGTAAGCGCCCTGTGCTACACGCTCGGTGCGTGCAGCGGGCAGGCCTCGCTGAGCTGCACGGGCGGCACCTGGTCCTGCTCGTATACATGCACACCGCCCCTTTACTGCTCGGGAGGAAACCCCGTCGGAAATGAGGCGGGTCACTGCGACGGCGAGGACAACGACTGCGACGGCGCAACCGACGAGGACTTCTATGGTGGAAGCTACAAGCTCGGCGAGACATGCACAACGTGCGACATCCCCGCATTCGCTGGTAAGTGCGAAGGCATCTGCTACAATGAGGGAACCTGGATGTGTAATGTAAATGATCCTTCCACAACGCTATGCTGCAGTACGGCGCCCTGTAATCCGTCAAATGAGCTGGATCAGGCCGGCTCACCAGAGGCTTATGAAGTCTGCGACGGAGAAGACGACGACTGCGACGGCTACACCGATGAGGATCTTTCGAGCGGAGTCGGCACAAGGCTGGAGACTGTTACTGTCACTATCGGTTCGACGGATGTGGAGATATTCAAGTACGAGGCAAGCCAGGCCGAAAATGCGGACACGACCGGAACGGCCTGTTCCACGGATACGGGTTCCACCGAGCCCTGGGTGAACGTGGACTGGTACAATGCCAGGGCCGCATGCTGCCAGCTTAACAGGGGCAATGGTTCTGCAGCCGACTGCTCGGGAGAGGAATGCTGCAGCGGATCCGATGACGAGTGGGACCTTTGCATGGCACCGGACTGGCAGTACATATGCGCCAATTCGGACACTACGGTGTATCCATACGGCAACCCATACGAACCGCAGACGTGTAACGGCTACGACCGGTACGCGGGCACGGACGTTCTTCTGGAATGCGGTCATTCGGATGTAGCGGACTGCTATTCATCATACACCGGAGGCGATGTCTTTGATCAGAGCGGCAATGCAGAAGAATGGACGGGCACGCCCGTGTACCTCAGCGGCAACAGGGCGTTCGAAGTAAGGGGCGGTTCCTATAACGACCTTTACGTCTCTCTTGCATGTGATTATGACGCATGGGCGGCCGAGCCCGATCTCGCAATGCCCAATCTCGGTTTCAGATGCTGCAAAGGAAGATCGCCGGCCGGCTCCTGCGATGCAACTCTTTCCATGCTTGCGGACAATTTTGACGGGTCTGAAGTCTGGACCGACGGCGCGATCACGGGCGGTGGTTGCTCGGGTGCGAACACCTGGAATGTGGGATCGCCTTCATGGGGAAGCGCTGTGTCTTCACCCAACGTCTATGCCACAAACCTCGGCGGCAACTACGCGGCGGGTGAATGCAGCTACATCGCTTCTCCGACGGCAAACCTTGCAGACTGCAACGGTGAAAATGTGAGACTGAGATTCGCCATGCGCCATCGCTTTGCCGTTGAAGATGACGGTAGCTGTGACCCGGTATACACTTACCGAGCAGGAGCGGTTGTGGAAGTAAGCAGCAACGGAGGCAGCTCCTGGAGCAGGATAACTACGAATATTACACCCACCTACGATCAATCACTGGAAACGGGAATAACGGGAGGTCTCAACGGTGTAACATCGTGGGCAGACGACAGGGACAGCTGGACCGTGGTTACTGCCGAAATTCCGAATGAATACCTTGCTGCAACTTTCAGGGTGCGCATACGCTTCGAGTCCCATACTTCCTACAGCCGGGAAGAAGGCCTGTATGTCGACAACGTTTTCCTGGAAAGGTACTAGGAAAAGGCCTCCGGGTTCAGAAGCCGTATCATTTCGTTTCTTACAGTGCGGCCCAGTTCTTCTGTTTCTGATATCTTCATGCCGTCCGTGTGCACGGGTTTTCCGAAAATGACTTCAACCTTGCCCGGCCTTATCCGCCAGTCATCGGGGTGGTTGATTCTTCTGGCGCCTTTCATGACTATGGGAACCACGGGCACCTGCGCCTGTATGGCAAGTCGGAAAGCGCCCGGATAAAACATTCCGATTCTGCCGTCCCGCGTCCGCATACCCTCGGGCAGAACCATTAGGCAGTGGCCGTCCTTGAGCATTTGCCTGGCTTTTCTCAATCCTTTTGCAGTCACCTTGATATCCGCAGGATCAACTGGTATCTGCCCCGCCGCGGTAATGAGGCGTCCGAAAACGGGCCACGAGAAATGTTCGGCAAGCTCAAGCGAGCGCATGAAAGCGGGCATGGACTGGTAAAGCACGAACATGTCGAACAGGTTCACATGATTGGGGGCGAAGATGCAGGTCTGTTTCGGATCGAGAATTTCTCTTCCTCTTACAGACACGCGGATGCCTGCAAGCCGCGTGAATGAACGGGCGCACATTTTGGCCCATCTTTCGTACTCCCAGGGTTTCTGGAACCTGCTTATGAGTGTGAAGAAAAGCATCCAGAAGGCGAGGAGGGGTGCTCCCAGGGCGTAAATCCAAAAGGTTCTCAATCCGTCGAGCCGGTTGAAGCTGATGTCGGAAGTGGGATCTCCTTCAAATATTTTCTCCGGTTTCATTTCAGTCACGGGGCCAGATAACCTCGATGGGAAGGAGAACGCGCTTTCTGCCCGAATAATGAGGGTGATGCTCCATGCGGTATTTTTTATAGAAGTACAGGCCTGGAGAATCCGATTCCAGTTCGTCGAATCCAAGGTATAAAGTCTCGTCGCCGCCTGAATTGTTGAGCTTGATGCAGGGTCTTCCCATCGGGTATTCCAGTCCCAGCGACAGCCTTATGCGGCCGTCTGCGTCAAGGAAATCGACTGTCGGGTTCTCGAGAACGGAGGACGGCTTTTTTCCGGTTTGCGGGAAGAACATCCTCAGACGCGTCGTGCCCTCGGAATCGACAAGCCTGAATTCTCCTGCCTTAACAACGCTCATCCCGCCCGATGCCGCAAATGCGGGTTCAATCGTTGTCAGTCTGTTTATCAGCATCCCCGCAATCATGGCAGCGACCACGACTGCAAGCAGATTCAGGTAATTGAATTCTTCCTTCATCCCCGGGCTCCTTTCATGAGCATAACTATTCGAACAATAAGGTAAAGTAGTCGAAAACCAGTGTTGTTGCTGCTTGATATTTAAACTCCATGTGCGGTACTTCTCATAAATGAACCGGCTTTCCGAATGGCTGTCAAGATGGCGCAGGGCAGTTCTCCTCAGCGTAGTCGCAATAACTCTTCTGAGCGTAAGTTTCATTCCCTCCATCAGGCATGATGACGATGTGATCAAGTTTCTGCCGCAGCACGACGATGACATAAAGCTGTTCAGAAGAGTTTCGGATGAGTTCGGTGGACTCGAGGTCGTTCTCGTGGGCGTAAAGCCTTTCAGTGGTAGTGATTTTTTCAGCACCGAAAACCTGAAAAGGCTCAAGCGTCTGACAGACAGGCTGAAGTCGACGAGGGGGGTGAAACAGGCCCTGAGCTTTATCGACCTTCCGCATCCTGTTTCAAGGGAATGGGGCCTTGAGGTTCGCGAACTCGTAGACAGCATACCCGGGCCCGGTGACAGGGAAGGTCTCAGTGAGGTAAGGGAGAAGGTGCTGTCGGATGAAAATGCGCTCGGACAGCTTGTGTCTGAAGACGGAGATGCAGCCGTTGTCCTGTGCTTTCTGGATTCTTCATTAAGCAAGTCGGCAACCGTCGACCGGCTTGTGAATTCGGCGCTCGAGCTGTGGCCGGGTGACAAACTGTTCGTGGGCGGTGCACCGGCAATATCGGCCTATCTTGCAAATACATCCAAACGCGATCTTCTGGGCCTTATTCCGTTTGTATGCGTCGTCGTAATCGGAGTCACACTCTTCTGCTTCAGGAAAATCCTGGGTGTGATCATGGCCATAGGCACCGTCGGCCTCGGCCTTGTATGGATAATGGGGGGAATGGCGGTTACGGGAACCGAGCTGACTATTGTGGCAAACTCGCTACCTACGATTCTTATGGCGATTGGAGGCGCCTACGGGATACACATCCTAACTGCATACTATCAGGGCGAATGCGATGATGTGCCTTCAAGGGTGCGCGAGGCTCTCAACGAGGCAGGCCCGCCCGTTCTGGCTTCATCGCTGACAACGGCGGCCGGCTTCATGTCCTTTCTTCTCATGGACCTGGAACCCATGCGCGAGTTCGGTTTCTGGGCCGGCATGGGCGTTCTCAGCATGGGAGCCATGAGCCTTCTGGCAATTCCGGCCGTGCTTTACACCACGGGTCACATCACGCACGGCAGAAAAGAGTCGTCCATAGCGCCCCTTTTCGAGAAAATCGGCGCAGTCAGCGCCCGGCACAGGCTGCTCTTCATACTGATAATGTGCATTACGGGTGTTGCAGGAGCAGTGAACGGAGGAGCCACGTTCAGACCGAGCGGAAGCCTGAGGGGTTTTTTTTCACCCGACAGCCCTCCGGGTAAGGCGGACAGCTTTCTGTCCGAAAACTTCGGCGGGTCCGAGTTCGTTCAGATTTATATGGAAGGCGATATGCGCTCGCCCCATGTGCTGACGCTGATGAGGTGCATCGTGGGGTACGCCCGCATGCAGCCGGAGACGGTGCAGGTAAATTCCATTCTGGATGCGGTCGCTCCACTTTCGGGAGCCATGGGAAGCCGCAGAGGTATTCCGTCGAGCACCGAGAAACTCAGGAGCCTTTACCCGTTTCTCGAGGGAAATCCTGCAGTGGGGCAGCTCATAAACAACGATTATTCGGGTTCCGTGATTCAGATCAAGGTTCGCGCTGAATCGGCGGGACCGGATGTTCTTGTTGAAAAGATGCGGAATTATTTGAAGGAGCATGTTCCCGCGGCCATACGGCCCGTTAGCCTGAAAGATAACAGTGATGCCGCCCGCCTGGCACTTAAGAGCAAGGTTGATGAGGTCTTTTCCCAGTCATTGAGCCTTATCGCTGTCGAGACTGATTTTGATATGGACGATCTGACGCCGTCCATGAAAAATGCACTCGACAACCTCAAGAAAGAAAGCGCAAGGGTGGAATTTTCCGCCGGCGGGGACGTGCTTGCCGCCGCCCGCAAAGCCGTTCAGGACGGCATACTGGGCGACAGCTCGCCGTTTGAGCTGCCTGAGGAGGGTGAAAACGAGGCGCTTTCTCAGGAACTCGAAACAGGCACTGTCGCACTTGAAAAAGCGCTTTCTGAACTCATGACGAGGCAATTCAAAGCCCGGGATATAAAAGATGAGCTTGAAAGTGCCCTGCCCATTCTTAACCAGATGGATGAAGAGGGCGTGGACATGGCCGCAGACGTGATTAATGCGCAGATTCAGGCGGCAAGGGCGCGCGTTCGCGCATTGCGCGTTCTTGGGAAAATACAGGCCATTATTAATGTCAGAATCGAAAAGAAAATACTCGAGGAAAGGATAACGGCCCTCTTAAGCGAGATTGACGATCCGGAAACATGGGAAAGCGCAACAGGGCCCGGTTCAATGAAGGTGTCTGCACAGGTTACGGGAGAACCCGTGATCAATCAGGCGTTCAATCGATCCGTGGTACGCAATCAGGTCAGATCCATAACAGGGGCAGCTGTCGTTCTCTTCCTGATAATAGGCATTCTGTTCAGGTCTGTGGGAGCGTCCTTCAAGGGAATGGCGCCGGCGGCCTGGATGCTCATGATCGCCGTGGGCACCATGCCCCTGTTCGGTGTGCCTCTTGATCCGACAACGTCGATGATAGCGGCCATTGCTCTCGGCATAGGCGTGGACTACGGGATTCATTTCATGTGGCGCCGCAGGCGCAGGGGTGAAAGCCTCGCACTTACAACGAGGCACATCGGGCCGGCCGTAGCCTATAACGCGCTTCAGGTGGCCGCGGGCTTTGCCGTGCTAGGTATCTCGAGGATGCTCATAATGAGGCGCTTCGGCCTGCTCGTGGCCCTGACCATGATACTGAGCGCGGTTGCAACCTTCATACTGCTGCCCGCGCTCAGGGCGGAGGGATCCAGGGTCAGAAAATCAGAATCCTACTCGAATAACGAATAACACATTTTTTAAGAACACGGCCTGCCTGGGGGTACGACTTCCTTGTGGAAAAAGGTACGAATCCTGACCGGGAATTACCGATTACGCTGGGAACCCGCTATATCCCTGTTGAAATGAGTCCTGGAATATATACAATAAAACTTGTTGGTGTTGCACGGGTAGGTCTGGGCGGGCCTAAAGGCGGCACAAAGGAGGGGGTCTATGAATTCGAAATCTGATCATTGCTTCCTGATGATATCCCTGCTTCTATTCCTCGTATTACTGGCCGGATGCGGCGATTTGACAGAATACAACGATCCTGAAGAAAACGATGGCAGCAAGGGTATCAAAGGCGATTGGAAATGCGATTTCGTTAAGAAAGACCTGATTGATGCCGGACTGCTTTCTTCCTACAAATACGACGAAACAGACGTAATGGACATTGCGGCCGGAACATGGATCGGGCATTACCCTGGAACCGACCTGGTAGAAGAATTTGATATTGAAATAAAAGTTGATCCTGCAGACGCCGGAGTGCCCTCCTACTCAATGCCTATCAGAAGAGCAGACAGAAAATATACCGGCAGCAATCCGGATAACCTGGAATGCAAAGGCATGTTGATCCCGGCATCAATTACGATTGATTCATCCATCAAAGCCTTCAGCACCAGTGAAGATAACCTGCTCGTTTGGGGATACACTCTCGAAGACAGCAATTATAATGACTTTTCTTCCCCTGACTTCACCGTACCTCAAAACATTCCCTGGTTTGAAGCATGTCTGGATTACAAGAAAAGATCTACAGACCTGAAAGTTGCCTTTTTACCCGATGGTACAATGTGGATCCTGCCGGAAGTTGAATATGACGCGGACGATCCCAGATGGGAAGTAGAACAGAAGTTTATTAAAAGCGGCAGCAGGACTGACTGAACGCCTGGATCAAACGGGGGGTCTGGGGTCTTGTCCTTATTGGGTTTCCTCTTCTTCTTCGGGGCAGTCGAGGCACTTGTGCTCGGCGTAGTCCAGAAGTCCTTCGGTGCGCAGGAAGCCGGCGCCGGAGATTCTCGTAAACGTGCCCTTGACCTCGTACTTGTGACCCGTCTCCCAGTCAAAGACCACGGGTGGCAGGTAAACGCCCTCGGGCAGCTCCTTGACCTTTCCGGCCTCGTGATCCTCTTTCGCCTCTTCCATTTCGAGCTGGCTGTTTGCGTATCCCACAACGGTGAGCATTTTTATGGGATCGGTCTCTTCCGCTTCGTCGGCAAGCCACAGATGAGGCATGGCCGGGGGAGGACACGTCCTGCCTTCCGGGCATTCAGGCGGCTCATACTGCTTTGCAACGTACGCCGTGAGCTTGATGTCCGTATTGATGAGCTGATCGATTCTTTTCCTGGCACCGTACACCGAGTATGTTCCGTCGGGGTAAGTTATCGGATGTCTCGGCGGAGGAACATTCGGCACTGCGGGCAGGTTCGGTGTAAACGAACCTATCTCGGTAGGGGCAGGAGCGCTTACTTCGTCCCGGTCCTGGCAGGCAACAGTGAACAGGCCTGCAATTACGACAGCCATACAGACACTAAGATACGATCTCATGTTTTCCTCCCTTTACGGCTTTTTTTGGAAAAGGGATCTACGTCCCTAGCCACCCTTCTTCAGCTCGGTAAGCACCAGCTTGGCCACTGCCTTGAGAGTATCAAATACGCCGTTGCCTTCCGTTGCGATTGCTTCGAAGTCCTGAACCATCATGGGATTGCATAATGCCCTCAGTTCTTCGACGGACGCCACGTTGGGAAGATCCCGCTTATTATACTGAACGATGTACGGGATTCTTTCCAGGTGATAGCCCTGTTCGATTAGATTTGTCTTAAGATTATCAAGACTTTCAAGGTTGGCTTCCATTCTTTCTATCTGTGAATCCGCTACGAAAACTACGCCGTCGACTCCTTTGAGAATAAGCTTCCGGCTGGCATCATAGAAAACCTGCCCCGGCACCGTGTAAAGATGAAAACGTGTTCTGAACCCCCTTATCTCGCCAAGGCTGAGGGGGAGAAAATCGAAAAACAGTGTGCGTTCAGTTTCAGTCGCAAGGGAAATCATCTTTCCCTTTGCCTCGGGATTCGTGCGGGTGTAAATGTACTGGAGGTTGGTTGTTTTTCCGCACAGACCGGGACCGTAGTACACGATCTTGCAGTTAATCTCCCTGGAAGAATAATTAATAAACGACATACAGGAGCGCCCTCTTAGTCATTAAAAAGATTTTCGATGTCTTCGTCCGTGATTTCCGCGAAAGGTGAAGCAGTCTCGGGATCCGCCACCTTCTTGAGCAGAGACTCGAATATGCTGTTCAATTCTTCGGTTGCTTTTCTTACCCTGAGTCTCACCAGACCGAGGGAGGAGCGGTTGTCGAATATGACTACGAGAATGACTCTCTGCCCCACGATCTGAATATGAATGTTTGAGCTTTCCCCCTCATGAAACTGAGTGGCAAATTCATTTTCCTTGAGAAGCTTGGCCATTCCACCGGTCGCGGCGATATTGCCCGCCGTCAGTGACGCCAGGGAGGTTGTATCAAGGTTGTCGATTTCACCGCTTGCAGCTATCAACTGACCGTTCTTATCCACTATAAACACAGCCTGCCCGTTGGCGTCTCGGACCAGACGATCGCAGACTGTCCGGATCTTGTTGAATTCTTCCTCGTACATAACCATCTGCGGAGTTTCCATAATTTTTTCCCACTCCTTGCGAAAAGGGCCCAATGGGGACCTGTGGACAATAGTATGTTATTATCAAAGAGATCTGGGGTCATCAAGAGTCTGTTTGGAACTAATTTAATAAGATCAAATATATATTAATATAACCCCGGCTGCCTTGACCAGAAATACACCGATGTTAGAATCTTAATCATGACCCTCTGCAGTGCAGGTGATGTAAGGCTAAGATTAATCCCGTACAAAAGTATATCCCCGGGATCGATCCCTTACCGTGGTGTGCAGGACCGCACAAGCTCAGCGGGAAGCCTGAAGCGGTAATAACAGAGCCCACTTTATGGTATCCAGGGGTTAACTTAGGCGAGGCACACGGCATGGGTGGAGGGTCTTTTTATTTAAAGCAGACCCTTTACGCCGCAGTGTGTGCATGATACGGGATCACAACCTGAAAGGATTGTTACTGCCGGAGTGGCGGAACTGGCAGACGCGCCGGACTCAAAATCCGGTGGCCCTCGGGCTGTGAGAGTTCGAGTCTCTCCTCCGGCACTGGTTGAAGATGCCCTTTTTGATCCTTCATTTCTGAGGCCCCATCTTTAAATGCCTGATCATGGCCGGACGCAGGCAGTTGTCCTCGTATTGATTAGGGGTTACATTCTGAAACATGAAGAAGACGGAAGACAGAAACGAACGGCAGGGGGACAGCGAACAGCATAATGCCTTCCCCATGGACAGGCGGGAGTTTCTCAGGCGCGCGGGCAAAGCGTCCGCCCTGATCGGGGCATCGGGCGCTGTTTTCGGCGGCCTGTACGAGCCTTCAAAATCCTGGGCCCGGCTCGAAAAGGACGTACGGAAAAAGGCCCCCGCGTTCAGGCCCGCATGGCAGAAGCATACGGAGGCTGATCTGGTGGTTGCAAAAGGCGCTGCCAGGGACGTTCTTGCGGACGGCATCGATGCGGCGGGCGGAATCGGATCCTTTGTCGAAAAAGGCAGCGTGGTGGTAATAAAGCCCAATGCGGCATGGGAAAGAAAGCCCGAACTGGCCGCGAACACCTCGCCCGACGTCATCTCCGTCCTGGTGAAAATGTGCAAGGGGGCCGGGGCGAAAAAGGTCATCGTTACCGACAACGCCTGCCACGAGGCAAAGCGCGCGTTTGACGTCTCCGGCATCGGCGCTGCGGCGGTGGACGCCGGCGCCGAGGTCTACATCCCGCAGAAATCGAGCTACGTGGAAATGGATCTCGGTGGAAAGATGCTGGGGGTATGGCCCGTGCTCAAGCCCGTGGTTCAGGCGGACGTGCTCATAAACGTTCCCATAGTAAAGCATCATACCCTGGCAAAGCTTACGGCATGCATGAAGAACCTTTACGGCGTGGTCGGCGGCCGCAGAAACAGGCTGCACCAGGACATCGACCGAGGCATTGCGGAGCTGGGCCATGCATTCAGGCCTGTGCTCAACGTTGTCGACGCGACCAGGGTAATGGTTAAAAACGGTCCCACGGGCGGAAGCGAAGACGATATCGAAAAACCCGGGCGTATTCTGATCTCCAAGGATGCCGTGGCCGCTGACGCCTACGCATGCAGGTACATTCACGTCAGGCCCGAAGATGTTGGTTACCTGTCCGTCGCAGCGCAGATGGGCGTGGGCCGTCACAGGCTGGACAGCGTGAAAATCGTTGAGGTAGGGGCTTGAAAAAAGTTCCCGTTCGCAGATCCATCGTACTTCTCAAGGCATTCAGGCGCATATCCCAGGCGGCTTTTCTTGTGCTGTTCCTGTTTTATTCATCCGAATGGTTTTTTCATTTCGATCCCTTCGCAGCATTGATTACGCTGATCTCGTCCCATTCGGTCTACGCTTCCATGATATGGTCCATCGTGGTCATAGCCTTAACGGCTCTGCTCGGGCGCGTGTTCTGCGGCTGGGTATGCCCGCTTGGAAGCGCGCAGGCGGTCGCGGCCTGGATTTTTCCAGTTAAAAATAAAAAACGCCTTGCCGGGCTGAACAGCAAAAGCACAAAGAGGCGGCTCAAGTACCTGATTCTCTTTTTCGCACTCGGCGCAGCCGTCATGGGATCGTCAATCGGGGGAATACTCGATCCCCTCGCCGTTACATTGAGGGGGTTCGTGTTCTCATGGCTGCCGGCGCTTTCATCCGCCCTTGACCGGGCCGGGCAGGCCATGGCGGATTCAGACTCGCTTTCAGGTCTGGCGGGCGGACTCTTTTTCATGTCCTCAATGCTGGATCCCTCCGGCCGCAGCGCCGAGATGGCGCGCTACAACAACGGGTGGATATTCGGGCTCATACTTGTGCTGATACTGGCGGCAGCCGTACGCTGGCCGCGCTGGTGGTGCCGCAATCTGTGTCCCCTCGGCGCCCTTTTAGGCCTGTTTTCCAGGTTCAGCCTTTTAGGCATGTCGAAAAACACGCACGCGTGCACCGACTGCGGCCTGTGTCTCAGACACTGCAACGGTGCATGCGGCCCTGACGGAAACTCAACCTGGCTCAAAGCCGAATGTCACATGTGCTTCAACTGCGAAAACGCATGCCCCGAAGGCGTGATCAATTTCGGGTTCAACTATCCTGCGAAAGATGCGGACCCTCTACCCGTGGACCTGTCCAGGCGCCGCGTGATTTCGAGCGCCGTGCTCGGCATGGCGCTTCCCCCCGTGCTGAGGGCGGGCGACGCCGCCGGCGTGGACACGCGACCGCATCCCGGAAGAATAAGGCCCCCGGGCAGCCTTGAGGAGAAGGAGTTCATCGAGCGCTGCATCAGGTGCGGACGCTGCATCGATGTATGTCCGTACAATGCGCTCCATCCGGCCCTTTACGAGGCAGGGGCCGAAGGGCTGTGGACGCCCGTTGTAATTCCCAGGATCGGTCCGTGCGAGGCCAGCTGCACGAGCTGCTCGCAGCACTGCCCCACCGGCGCCATCCGACTGCTTTCGCCTGAAACGAGAACGGGACTGAAAACGAACAGGCCGGTAAAGATCGGAACCGCCTTCATCGACAGGGGCCGCTGCCTTCCATGGGCCATGGAGACCCCGTGCGTGGTATGCGAAGAATTCTGTCCCGTGTCGCCCAAGGCCATAAAGGGTGAAAATGTAATCACGGCCGGTGTGCACGGCGAGAGTGTTGAAGTAAGGAGGCCGCATGTGGATCCCCGCAAATGCATCGGCTGCGGGGCCTGCGAGCATGCGTGCCCCGTGCACGACAAGGCCGCCATACGGGTAAGTTCGGCGGGTGAGACACGATCTTCGTCAAATGTGCTACTATTGGACAAACCTGAACAGGGGAAATGAAAATGACTGCAAGATTCATCCACGCATATCTGATTCTGGCCGTGCTCCTCTGGTCCTGCGGCCCTGACGACGAAGCTGCACAGAAGCTTTACTCCAAGGCTTCGAAGCTGGTGATGTCGGCACAGGACGCCCGCGGCAACAGCTACATGGAGGCATATGATAAGTACAAAAAGGCCATGGAGATTCTGAACAGGCTGCTGAAGGAGCACGGAAAAAGCGAAACAGCGAAAAAGGTACTCGAAAACGAATCCAGAATAGGTGCGTACACATATTCCGAGTTCAGGGACCAGGTGCTCGTAAAGGCGCAGAAGCAGGCGCAGGCACAGGAGGGTCCGTTTGCGTGCGCGGTTCTGGTAGCGGACACCATAAAGCTGCCCACGGCGAAAGAAAAAGTAATGGACGAACTCATCAGCGTGCTCGCGGGCGCGGGCAGGTTCGATGCGGCACTCAAGCTTGCTGAAAGCCTGAATATTTTTCACCGTGCCAAGGCATATTCCATACTTGCAGGCAAATACGCGGAAAAGGGAAAGTTTGAAGATTCCCTGAAACTGGCTTCGGAAATCAAGGTGAAATTATTCAGGGCCATTGCGGATGCTGCCATTGCAAAGCATCTCGCAAAAGCCGGAAAAAAGAGCAATGCAGTCAAAAGGCTTCAAAGCGCCTCGGCCGCCGTGGGCGCCATCGACCTGCCGGGAACCAGGGTGGACGTGCTCGTACTGGCGGCTGACGGGTATGTCGCAGCCGGAGAAGTAGAAGAGGCGGCGCGGGTGCTGGATTCGGCGGTGAATGAAGTCAAAAAGATAAAATTCGGTTATTCCAGATGGGATGCGATTACGAAGATAGCCATAGGCTATGCAAGGGCCGGACATATTGATCAGGCCTTCACGCTTGCAATGACCGTTGACAAAAAGGATGCCCGCGCCGGGGTTTTTGGTGACATGGCCCTGGCGCATGCCATGGAGGGCCGTCACGCTGAAGCGGTACAGGCTGTCAGGCAGATAGAGAACCCCCAGAAGCGCCTTGAAACACTCAGTACCCTGGCGGAGCATTATGCGCAAGACGGAATTCTGGAACAGGCAACCGAAATTCTGAAGATGATAGCCTCGGCCAGCGACGTGGGACGCGTGTACGTGTCCATGCACCGGGACAGGGCGCTGTTGGCACTTGCACAAGCTTACGCAGGCGTCGGCGGCCATGACAGGGGCCTTAAAATGGCAAGGAGTATCGAAAGGCCCGAATACAGGGCAAAGGCCCTTGCAAGGGTTGCGGGCGAGTTCGCGCTTGCCGGAAAGGTGGATGATGCGGAATACCTGCTGGTCAAGGCTCAGAGCGCGGCGAACAGGATTCAGGATCCCAAGGCCAGGACGGATGCACTGTCTGATCTCGCGCTGGAGTACGTAAAGGCGGGAAGATTCGATATAGCGCTCAAGAGGGTGAAGGATATCAAAAAGCCCGAGCTGCGCGTAAGCTCCATTGCCGACATAGCCGTAAAGACGGCGAGGCTGGGTGATATTCCAAAATCGCTCAAAGTTTTTGCAAAATCCATCGACGCAGTAAAGGACATAGACTATGCCTCGGGCAAGGCGCTGGCGCTGGCCGACATAGGGCTCAAGTACGTGGAGGCCGGGCTCGAACCGGATAAAGAGGCACAGGCGCTCCTGTTCAGGATCGTAAAAGAATTTTCTTAAGACAGCTTTAAAACCCCTTTACAGTTCGAGGAATCTTGAGACAACGGTGTAGGCAATTGCATCGTCGCGGACTTCGGATTCAAGCGCCGGCCTGATCACGGGCGCCTTGTCAGGATATTTTTCCATAAATCCGTTTAGCAGAACCATGGCGTGATCCGGCGGGATTTCGGGATGGGCCTGTATGCCCCAGATTTTCTTTTCCCCGTACCGCATGATGTGAACGTCGCACTGCTCGTTGCCGGCCAGAATTTTCCACGGTTCAGGCGGATTACGCACTTCGTCGAAGTGAGAGCAGAAAACCCAGAACGGGTCGGGCAGTCCCTTGAACAGCTCGTCTTCCCCGGTAAAAGCGACACGCTTCCAGCCGATTTCGGGTGTGGAGGACCTGACAGCGTACGCGGGACCCGAAAGCGCAACCACCAGCATCTGGTGTCCGAAGCAGCTTCCGAGAATGCAGAGGTCTTTATCGGCCGCTTCCACTATGACGCGCTTTTCCGTTTCGTACCATGGCTCGGGCTGAGTGATTGAAGCTTCCGAACCCGTTACGATAAGGTGCGAATAATCCGAAAGATCGGGAACGCTGTCGCCCGAAGGCAGATGTACCGCGTCACACGGCACGCCTTCCACCAGGGACTTCCACTCGTCCGCCGGGCGGTAGATGCCCGGGAAAATCGACCCGTCGAGAATGAGAACGCGTTTCATTGAAAATAACCTTCAACACCCAATGTAGCATGTAACGGGGGGCAATGATAGGGGCGGTTCGCGAACCGCCCTTACTATTCGTAGCAGGGGCGGGGACGCCCCGCCCGGCCGGTCCGATCGCGCCTGACCAGACTTTCCCCTGTCGGATGGCGGGCCGTTCGCCGTTTTGCCGGGTGCACTATCATAAATTACATCGCAATGTGGCCTGTTCGTGCGCATATGATGGTCTGGCATGCTGAATGCATTCAAGCACCATCATGCAGTCCGTGGTTCAGAGCGGGGCCATTGTGGGCGTAAAGGCCAGGCCCGTGCAGGTGGAGGTGGACGTGTCAAAGGGTATGCCCGCCTTCAATATAGTCGGCCTGCCCGAAGGCGCGGTCAAGGAAAGCCGCGTGCGCGTGCTGGCCGCGCTCGGGGCCTGCGGGTACAAGCTTCCGCCGAGGCGCGTGACCGTGAACCTGGCCCCCGCCGATCTGCCCAAAAGGGGCAGCGCGTTCGACCTGCCAATTGCGCTCGCCCTGATGGGGGGCGCGGGCATGATCGATACCCTTCGCCTTTACAGGCTCATGGTGCTGGGCGAACTCGGCCTGGACGGAAGCCTGAGGCCCGTTCCCGGAGCCCTTCCCTACGCCATTGCAGCAGGAAAAAGCGGATGCGTAAAACTGCTCGCGCCCGCCGAAAACGCGGTGGAGGCCGCGGCCATAAAAAAACTAGACGTATTTGCGGCCGCTTCCCTTGTGGAGGCCGCAATGTGGCTTTCGGGCGAAATGGAACTGAAATCGACGGGCCCGCCCGTGCTCGGGCTGAATCAGATTCGCTCGGACCTGGACTTCAGCGAGGTGATCGGCCAGCAGGATGCAAAAAGGGCGCTCGAGATCGCAGCCGCAGGAGGGCACAATCTTCTGCTCGTGGGCCCGCCGGGGTCGGGCAAGACCATGCTGGCAAAAAGGCTGCCCACCATACTTCCACCGATGTCTGTGGACGAAATGCTCGAGGTATCGGCCGCACACAGCGTTCTCGGCCTTACGTCCGGGGATCACCCCCTCGTGCTCACACGCCCCTTCAGGGCCCCCCATCACACAGTATCGGACGCCGGCCTCGTGGGCGGAAGCAATCCGCCGAGACCGGGCGAGGTGTCGCTCGCCCATAACGGCGTGCTTTTTCTGGACGAGATGCCCGAGTTCAAGCGCAACGTGCTCGAAGTTCTGAGAGAGCCTCTGGAGGAGGGAAAGATAACGATAAGCCGTGCCAAGGGGCATGTTACCTTTCCCGCACGCTTCATGCTGATAGCGGCCATGAACCCGTGCCCGTGCGGCTACAGGGGAGATGCGCTCAGGTCGTGCACGTGCAATCCATTCCGTGTCGAGCAGTACAGGTCAAGGATCTCGGGTCCTCTCCTTGACAGGATAGATCTTCATGTTGAAGTACCCGCCGTGCGCGTAAGCGAGCTTCACAACAGAGGCGACGGCGAGGGATCGGAAATCATCCGGCAGCGCGTGGCCCGTGCAAGAGAAGTACAGAAAAAGCGTTTTAAAAAAATGACACTTAGGCTGAATGCGGACATGGGCTCAAGGGAGCTCAACGAATTTGCGCAGCTCGCGCCCGACAGCCGTATTCTGCTCGAACGCGCAATGGAAAGGCTGGGGCTTTCGGCAAGGGCCTATACCAGGATACTCAAGGTGTCGCGGACCATAGCAGATCTGGAGGGCGTTGATTCAATAAGCTCGGCGCATGTGGCCGAGGCCATAGGCTACAGGTCACTGGACAGGAGTGTGCTGTAGGCAAAATATTTGTACTGAGCAGATGAAGAATAACCCTTTACCGGCAGGAGTAATTTATATTCCGCAGGAATAACGGAATATTCTGGCCTTTTCATCTTCCCTGTGGTACCCGACTGCAAACGCCTCGCCTTTGGATGCGGTCCAGATGTCCATCATAATCCATGTTTCAGGGATATTCATTTTCAACCATT